>Ga0181585_10000793_pt1 | contig 27125 bp, 20 predicted proteins | sample 071ome_29_FD_132469 | JGI IMG/M metagenome (GOLD analysis project Ga0181585, IMG submission 132469) | Coastal salt marsh microbial communities from the Groves Creek Marsh, Skidaway Island, Georgia - 071407BT metaG (megahit assembly) | ecosystem: Environmental > Aquatic > Marine > Intertidal...
AATATTTTTTGTGACTTATTATAATATTCTCCTATATGATGAAATATAATTTGTGGGTAAGCAAAACACACACCATAATTATCACCGGATTGTAGATTCGAATCATAATATGTATATTTATCACTGTCGTCCCAGTAAATATTAATATCTTCTTTATACCAACCTCCTTCATTATTCCAAAATTCTACTAGATTTTCTATTAATAATAATTCAAAAGGAATATCATATTTCACATTATATGTCCTAGATCTACTTACAATTCTTTTAAATATTATTGCATCTTTTAGATCACGACCATGTGAATTTATGTAAAATGCTTCATAATTGTTATTAATATTACTTGGCTTTATAAACATACACGTACTATGTGTTGAATATTCCAAACATTTTCCTTTTTTATCTTTTCCTTCAACCACACAATACTCTTTAAAGATAAACATAATAAATATTTTTTTTTTCATTGAAATACAATATTTAATATTTTCGGAGAGATACTCATTATTAAATACATATTTTCCACAAGAACTATCAAATCTTCCACACTCAATTTCTTTTAATTTATTTTTATTAATAACATTGCTACGTTTTCTTGGTAATATATTATTTAAACTAATAGGTACTTGTAAAATAATAAGATCATCTTTCATGTTATTGCAAAATATAGAATCTTTTAAAATATTACATTTTTTATGAATATTTGTATCTAACTCAACAGAATTTAATTTCATTTTCTGCACTTCATGTAAAATATTATTAAATTTGTATTTGTTTGATTTATACGGTAATTCATTAACTAATTGTGATAATGTTTGAAACATTATTATAATTATAAGTAAACTAGTATATTTCAATATGTAAATTAATTATTTTCAATTTATTTTATAGAGCAATTTTGCAGTAATCCATTTTTAGTCCGTATACCACATTTAATTAGTCCAAATAAGTTTTTTTTATAGAAAGGATGAGTATCTTTATATAATGTAGTTGGGTATCTACCATTTACTTTATTATTTGATAATTTATTTGTAAATCGTTGTTGGCTTTTTATTAATGTTTGATATTTAAGTCTATTAATTCTTGAACCTCCAGATGTTGCACCATCAGAATAAAATTTTCCATTACTTTTTTTATCTGTAGTTATACAATTTCTTCTACTATAATATTGTGCAGATGTGTAATTATAACTACTATCAACTATACCTTTCGTATTTTGTTTTGATGATATGACGTTATTATACCCACATAATTTACCAATATTTGAATTATCTTTTCTGAATGCTCCACATGTCTTTGCATAATTATCTTTATAAATAGTTTTCATAGGCTGACTTTTTACAATAATATCGTCACAATAATTTTGATAATCAATATTTGTAAAATTAAAATTAGATGTATTTATTGAATCAAATTCAACTAATAAATAATCAATATCTTTATTTATTGAGTTATTATTATTAATTGTAATTTTTGTTTGTTCGTAAGGAAAACTAATATTAGGTGGTGTACTTATATTTCCAATATAAAAAAGAGTCATATCGTATTTTTCAACAGACTGAACGTAATAAATCTTTCCAGACCATATATTACCATTATCTTCTAATTTTATGTTATCTCCTATATTAATACTAACATTATTATCAATTAATCCAATAAAACCTTTATTTAAAATTTTATTGTTATTTGCATTTAACATAAAATAATTATATTTAACATTTTCTAAACTATTAATAAGTAATTCATTCTTTACATTATCATCAACTATAAAAGCATAATCAACAATAATATCTGGATTTTTACTATTGTAATATCTTAAATACCATCCATTTAATGTTATCATATTTGTTGGCTTTATTTTATAATAACCAAGTACATAATTTTCAGTAGTCGCTTTTCTAAATTTTTTCTTATATATAATATTAAACTTACCATCATTAATTTCTATATTTTTATTAATTATCTCATACTCTCCTGAAAAATCAATCGCTTTATTAAAGTAATCAATACCTACTTGTTTAAATAAATTCGAAAGTTTTTCATTAGTTATATTTAATGTTAATGATGTAATATTTGTCTTTTTGATACAATTTTCTGTAACTAATTGCTTTCTATATCCTTTTAAAGGATTTAAAGGCACTGATGATGTTTTACAATATGTACTAAACTTTTTTTCTCTTACTGAAAATGCAGTTATATGTTTATAATCAGGTTCTATATTTATATTAATATCTTGTGTTGTAAATGAACCTGCATCATTCCATGTTAATTTTTCTGCATCCAATATAGTTTTTATAAATGGTAATCCTATACCATTTAAATATAATACTCCACAAATATTATTTACACTTGATGTTTGCAAAGACCCAATTATACCTTGATTATAGTAAGCTTCAGCAAATGATTTAATACTTGTATATGTTGTATCGAACTGTATTGGAACTATAACCCATGTAACCTGATTTGTATTATATACCAAAAATATTACATGATTTTTATTATCAGTATCATTTACAAAATTTTTAGAATAATAAATATTTTTTTTTAAATTTACATATTTACCATTAAAAGATGAAGCATTTAGTATTTTGTTACTTCCAAAGATGCTACTAGAACAACCTTCGTCTAATATAAAATTATAATTTGATACTTTAATTGTTAATTCACCATCTAAAACATAATTATCATATTCAGTTATAATTTCCTCTTCTGTGTAAAATCTTTTGCAACCTTTATGATTATTTAATTTACTATATTTTTTACTAAGAAGGTAATTATTTTTCATTGTATAATAATTTTGTTTAGATGTAGCATTATATGTATTATAAATTATATTTCCTTCATTATCATACATTCTTGTTCTTCTTCTTTTTGCTCTTAACATTTATATTTACATTAAACATAGAAAATAGAAATGTTAATTAATTACAATTGGTATTACATGTATCACGATATCCAACTACACGTAAATTTTTAGCGGTTGATCTCTGTCTAGGAAATGTTCTTTGATAAACACCTATTGTACCAGAAGTATGAGGTCTCCAATTATCATTACCGCTCATATTTCTAGTTGATCTTCCTTTATTTGTTAACTGTGGGATACCTAAAGGTAAAGGGCGATTTCTAATATAAGAAATATTTCTATTACCCCATACTCTTTCTCTATGATTTTTATTATATATCCAACCTGTAAATCTAGGTCTACCAGCAAAATATTTTCCATTTGGTATCTTTTCGCAATCGACTGTAATACATCTTTCACCTTTTTCACATTTGCTATTAGCACTTCTTATAGTATCTAATTTAAGACGCTCTAATCTACTTCCAGATGATACTGCACCCTGTTTTTTAAAAGTTTTATTATTTGGCTTCCATATAGTTTTCGAAAATTTTGGCTTTATTTGTTTATCATCACAATTTAAACACGCATCTCCGCTGCTCTTATAGAAATCCTTAGGACAACTTTCGTATTTTTCATTAACTGGATCCCATTTGCGATTAATTTCTAAACTACGTTCATATGTATTCATTGCACGATTCTTATTATATTCATTATAACTAAATGAATACTTACGCTCACATTTCTTATTACAATCTTTATTACATGTTAATTGTTTTTTAGGTTGCATACCGGATCTTATACGTTTATCATAACATACTCCATCTATAAGACAAGATTTAACAGATGGATCTTTATACACATCGTTTGTAACTGTTTTACATTGTTTATAAATTTCTTTTATTTCGACATACTTAACGTACTGTACTCTTACACCTGCACTATTTAAAAATGTACCTATATTTTGTATATTAATAAATCTTAAAAATTCTTTTAATTTTTTATTACAATCTCCTAATTTTATTTTAATTACAATATCACTATTACTTGTAGAATTTACTGAACCATAAAAACTACCATCTAATAAATAAAGATCTTGACCTACTGTAACATTTAGACTATTAATACCATTATTATCTACAATTATAAAACGCATTAAACAATATTCAGTACACATTTGCATCATTGTTGGATCACAACATTCAAGTGTTTTTCTATATCCTGCAATTGGCGCACGGTATGGCTTACCTCTTCTACTTGAACCAAGAACACTATAATTTTCGTGTTCTATTTTAACTTCATTGCTTAAAATATTATAATTACCTCCAGATGGTGGAGAAAAACTAATAACATTAACATTACTCATATCAATTACACATGAACCTGATAATGATTTAATAACTAATCTTACTGAAATTGGGAAACTACCAGAACAATCACAATCGGCTAAAGGAATACAACTATTTGAATATGGGAAGAAGAAATCCTCAATAATTCCAACCAAATTACCATTTGTTTTAACTTTAGTTCCGGGCATAATATTTTTTCCATTATTGAATTTACTTGAAGAATTCCATGTATTTTGAGAAATATCAGAAATTAATATGTAATTAAAACAACATTGGGTACCACAACCTGCAATGGTACAATTACATTTCTTTGCAGAATCTCCTATTTTCTTATGATTTGTATCAAACCTAGGATTATGATTTCTGTATTTATTTACTAATCCAGTAGAATTCATGGTATTATATATAATTGAACCGTCCTCATTATATTTTCGTGTTCTTCTCATTTTCATATTAAAGCTACTCATTTATATTATAAAAAGAAAAAATAGGAAGGATATATAATGAATATATTTGTAATTATTTTACTTATTCTGTTTTCATACATCATTCTTTGTAATATTTTTAATTCTTTAACATTTAGAGAAAATATGATGAATCAAGATACAATTTCAGAAAATATAGGAGAGAATAAAGGTAAAATAAATAAATTAAATGATGATTTTACCAAAACACTGCAACGTTCTAAAACATTATATGATAAATTAAACGCTGCAAAGAACCAGTCAAGTTTAAATGAAGATGCAAAGTCACACCCATCTATTCAAAGCTTGAATCTTAAACCAAAAAAAATAGATAATACATGTGAAGATTTTCAAGTTATGAATGAATCTATTTATAATAATTTAAATAAAAAACATATTAATAATAAAATTAAACTCTCAACAATAGATTCAATAATTACACAAATTAATCAACAAATCACAAAAATCAAAAATAAATTATAATAAATATATAAGATGTATTATATAATTATAATATTAATTGTATTATTTTTATCTCTTATTTTAAATCACTTATTTAATAATTATAAAAATAATACATTTGAAGGTTTAACAAATAAAGTTACTGAATCTGATATTAATAATTTATTTCTCTCCACCGATAAATTAAAATCTTTAATAAAAGATTACCAAAATAAAAATATTTCATTAAATAAAACATTAGACAATCTTGAAAAAAAAATTAATTGTAAAAATGCAAAAAATAATTCTTACAGCGATGCAACTAAAACAAAGCATACTGAACTTAAAAATAAACAAAATAACGCTCAAAATTTTTCAATGAAAGGGTTTTAATCAGGAATCTCTTCATTTTCATCCACATCTTCAATAGTTAAGGGTACATATTCATTAAGAGGATTTAATTGAAAAGAGTTAATTACACCCTCTCCAAGAATTTCATTCATAGAATTCAATAATTTATTATGATTTTCAATAAATGCCGTCATTATAGATATATGAAATGATACAAAAAGTGGACTCCAAAAACTAAGAATACCTGGAGATTTTGTTAATTCTGATATAAGAATTAATATTAAAAAATTAAATGAATATATAAAAGTTATTATATTTTGAATCGCCATCTTGTAAAAATAATGTTTTTTCCTATGAATTTTATAATAAGACATTAAATTAATAATTGTATAAAATGCAACATTTAAAATAAATGATACTAGTCCTTGATAGTAAATCCAAATAAACCATTTATCATTATTCTCATGAAAGCTAATATTCATATATTCAAGATTCAAATCTTTAAAACTTTTAAAATTTAACTTTGAATCTATAATATATGCTACATGACCTAGTACAAATGTAATAAATAATGAGAAGAAGAATTCAAAAAATGACGAAGTATAATACATTTTTTTGATAAAAAATGTTTCCTTATTTCCCTCATATGTAATTATATATCTGAATAGACATATTTCACACTGATTCCTACTATTTGGATTTACATTTTGATTTCTCCATTCTTGTAAACATTTTGAATGGACCCACTGAGATGAACCGTTACAATTACATGGGCTAATTAAATCATTTACATCTCCCGATTCTAAACATATTCTACATTCATTCATATATACAAATATATTATTATAAATTATATATATAAACAATGAGTAATAATTCATCATTTTTTAAAAAAGCAGCACAAGATCCATCATCATTAGGAAAAGATTTTACTGGTCCAAATTATATTTATAGTAAGTGGATTAAAACACCTACTGAATTAGGAATGAGTGATGGAGGCTCTCTTTCAGATTTTGCTGATAATGTTTCAGGTATTATGAATTATGTAACCATATTATCAGAAGGTGGTGGCCCTGCATCTAAGGCATCTGGTAAAAATTTAGGAAATAGATATTTTTTAAACACAGGGGCTAATTGTACTGATGATAAAGGAAATTCCGTAAAAAGAAGTTTATATATAGATAATGTACCAAATGGTGATGACCCTACATTAAAAGAAATGGGAATAGGAGATGAATCATTAAATGGATTAATACCTGGTTTATTAGGTGATGTTATGAAAATGAATCCGGCTGCAATATTTGGTGCTTTTATGCAAGGAAGTAACCCTAAATGTAGCAATATTCATATGAAAACTATAGATGTAAATAATAGTGAAGGAACAGGTTCTGGATTTGTATTAGATAGTGAAATAAAATCTATCAATCCATGTTCTTTTGTTTCTGGTAAAAATCCACTAACAAATGAAAGTTGCTCTACAAAAGAATCTTTTATTAATGCAAATAAACAAATGCAGAAATTAAAGAATAATATTAAAATTTTAACTTTAAAAGAAAAACCACTTGCAAATATTTACACAGCTGCGCTCGGTGGTCTCATGGTTTACATTATTTATCGTTTATTTAATAAAAAGTAATCAATAATTTATTTTAGGAAAAGCAAGATAGTTTAAAAATGGAAATATAAATTCTAAAATATAAATTATAAAATATGAAAATACTAACATTTGAATTATTGTAATCCATGGATATAATGAATATTTTGATTTAGCACCTCCTATTTTAAATCTAGCAGGTGCTAAAGCTGCACTTGACTTTGATATCTGAGTAGGACCTCTCATAATCTGTGATTGCATTGTTTTACTTAAAGGATTTTTGACTTTTTTTACCTTAGATTCCAATCTTGCAGCTTCTTTTTTAGCATTTTCAATACTTTTTGTTGTTGAATTTGTTAAATACATAAATCCGTCTTTAATACGGTTTGTTATCTCAGGTATATGAAATGCATTAAATACTAACATAATGCATGATAATATAAATATAGGCCAATACAAATACATTAATCCAGACTTGATTGTTTCAGCCCAATTTGTATTATTATTATAATACGTACTCATTCTATTAGCAATTGCATTTTTTGACTGTTCTCTTTCAATATTCATTTTATCTTCTTCAATATTACTTTTATAATAGTAAATTAGGTCATTTAATCTTTTTTTATATAATACTTGTGATTGCAACATCCCTAGATTTTTACCAATATTGGATATATCACTACTAAATTCTTTTACTAAACTATCTATAATTGTATTTGCTTTATTAAGAGCTTTATTATTTTGAATATTGTTATAATATGCAGATCCTTTTGTAGTTGTAGGTATGCCTAATGCTTGTTTTTTTACTTTTTCTCTTTCATCATTTAGCTTTTTTGTTGCGAGTTTAAAGGCATTAAATGTTGAAGCTAATTGATCGGAACAATTTAATAATTTATCTAAATCTTTTTTTGTAAATTTTGGAGTATTATCCGACATTTTTAGTTGTATAATACTTAGAAATTAATTAAAAGGAGCAAAACCCTCTGATGCTTGCGAACCTTTTTGTTTACCCATTGCTGATGTAGCTTTACTAACATCTTTATCCACATTTTTTTTTACATCACTGTATGCTTTCTCAGCATCTGTTTTAGCTTTATTATAATATTTATCTGCTTGATTATAAGCAGAATCTGCTTCCTCCTTTGCGTAATTATACCCACGTTCAAAAAATTTCTTATCTACGTCCCAAACACTAGGAACATGAGTTCCCTTATTTGTATCAAGACTCCATTCAAACTGATTCCAATTCATAGGACTTCTTGAATAATTATCTATAATTTTACGAATAATAAGAACAGCACACACAGCAATAGATAAGACAATAATAGCATTCCCTAACATAGACATTCCTAGTTTATTAAGATAAACACCACCAAGAATAAATAAACTACAGAATGCAATTGTTCTAAAAATACTAGCATGAGAACGATATCTCTGATATTCATAATTAGTTATCTCTACAAGTCTATGTTTGCTATTTTTGGCGTTAATTAACTCTTCAGTTTTTGATTCAATATCTTTAAGTTGATCTTCTGCAATTAAAACCATTGAAAGTTGATCTTGTAAAGCACGTCTATCCCCTGATAAAGAACATTGAGATGTAGATGCTACATAATTTAATTGTTCTAAAAGTCTAATACGAGCATCTTGTATAGGCTTAAGTTGATCCATTAATTGTTTTAATCTACTCATATCTTTAACTTTACCATCATTACCAACTTGAGCTTGCATTTTATTTAAAAGGTCTTTTTCAGTTTTTTGTAAAGATTCAATATCTGAAATTATTTTAGGTCGGCCTTTTGAATCACCTCCAAAAGGCATTAACGCGGCACATTGATTTGCAAGTGTGGGTACTTTAGGTTTAACAATTGCAGCTGGTGCGTCTTGGGATCCAGTTGACTCAGATGGTCTAGGAAGAGCATTTTTATTTGTTGTTCCATCATTATTATAGCAGGGTTGTAATGCAGTGCCATTTTGATCGTATTTTGTATCATTTCCAAGACTACATTTTACTGCTGGATGTACACAAATATTCTGTGATTTATCTAAAGTGTAAAATCCATTTCCATTTGTACTAGGACAACTATTCTTTACTGATGACATAATATATATATTATGATATCATAAAAAATTAATCTAATTTTTGATATTCCTGATAACTACTAACATTCCAGAAATTGCTAAAGCAAACCACAAATAATAACTTAAATTAGCACTATCTTTTTTATTAGATATATCACGTAACATTCCATTTAATAATTCAGTTCTACTTTCATTTTTTTGAAATGTATTATATGTTTTCTGATATTTTTTCAAATTTTTAAGTAATCTTCTGCCTGCTTCAGATTGTTTTAATTGAGTTTTAATTTTTGCATTGTTTGATTTTTTTATAATTTTCGCCATAATTTCAGTTTTTGTACCTAATATTATCTCTAGTGCTCTTAATGCTAATATTTCAATATATAAATTTGGATATTTACTATCAGCACATGAATTAACTAATTGTGAAGGCGTTGCTAACTTTTTGTATCCTACAGGAATCTGTGCTCCCATTCCATTATCTTCTACTTGTTTGGGACCCACATATTCTTTATTACCTCCAGATGGTAAAGGGTTAACACATACCCGACCTTTATTTGCAACTGATGGTGCAGGATATGGAGTTCCAAAAATATCGACATCATCTGCTACTTGTTCCCAAAAAGGCAAACGAGAACGATCTTTATATGCACCACATTCTTTCATTTCTTTAACATTTCCAACTTGTTTCATTCCACTAGGACAATCTTTAGGTTCACTACCTTCAACACCACAGTTTAACCACGGTTGTGGTGTTTGAGAATTCATGGGTGGACTTAAATTAAAAGCACCAACACCAACTGTTCCTGGTATAGCTTCCATTGTTGGTTTCCAAACAGATGAATCATGATAAAATAAATTATCCTTTCCTTTATTTTTAATATTTTCAGGATAACACATATCATTACAGGTAATATTTGGATGACCTTCATCCATATAAATTTTACTTCCATCCGTACATTCGCAATATCCTGCACCTCCAATATTTGAATCACTGCTTCTTTTACCAGGAATCATTATATCACACCCCATTCTAGAATTATTTTTATCATCACTTGTTCCAACATCTGAATTATTATTCAAGTTAAATGTTTTTCCAATTAATTTATTATCTTGACGATTACCATTTTTATCTACTATCCATTTATCGCCAAAATAACCCGAACGACCTTCCATTGTATTGGTCCATGATTTACAATATTGTTGATGACCTGCAAAACTTCCTTGATTATCTTTATTTATTCCTGCTTCACAAACGGAAGTAAAAATATCCCTCCATTGAGATTCTAACTTTTCCATAGTCTCTGTTAAATTATCAGGACCTAAATCAGCTTTTTGCATTTGTAATATTAAAGGATCATTCGGCATTGTTTTAAGAATTTTAGAAAAAGCATCTGTTGCCTTATTCATTTCTGCTCTTACTCCATTTGGATTTACGTTATTAATTTGAGATACACTTTTTGCATCTTCCTGTGCTCCTTTACCTGTAAACCATGAATCACCTGGTAACTGAGGATTACTTGATAATTTTTTATTTACCATTTTTTTAAAATCGTTTATTTTATTACCATCTTTAAATTTATATCCGGCTGGACCGTAATCTCCCATCTGTGCCTGATCGAAAAATCCTTTATCTTTATAAATATTTTGTGATCTCCCGGATACACTAGAAATAGTGTGTGCTTCTGGTGATCCAGTAAATCCTTCTTTTGAATGATAATATATTAAATTTTTATTAACATGTTTGGATTTAATTTTCTTTGTAGGTGTAACTATTTCCTCAAACTTTGGTGCTCCTGGTAAAGTTTTTAAAAATACAGCCATCTTTTGTTTGTCTTTTAATGATAGATCATCAAAATTCTCTTTTAATTTGCATGTTTTTTTATACATTTCATATAATGCTAATCCTGTAATTGTTTCATTTCCTACTATAAAACTCATAGCCATTAAAGATTCAATCTCACTTTCACCCAATGTTATAGCCCATGTAAATGCCTCTGCAAATGCTTCTGCATCAAATATTGTACCAAACATTGAACTAGAAGCTAATGAAATTGCACTCATTGCCTCACTTGCGGCAACTGCACCCTCTACTAAAACAGAATCTGCTGCGCTTAATATAGCAGATAAATCTTCCGCAGCACTTACAGCTATAGTTGCAAAATCAAACGCTTCCTCTGATAATAATGCAATACCTGCTATTTCAGGTCCTAATAATGCAACAGCTGCTAATATCCCTGCAACAGCAACTACAGAACCTAATACCTCTAAAACAGATAAAAATCCTGCGGGTGGCGGTGCAGGACCTCTATAACTTGCTCCAGCCGATATGTATTTACCACTAGTGCAACCATAAATACATGCTGTTAATAAATCTCGATCTTTATGTTTATTACAAGTATCTAAACACTGTTGATATAAACCTTTATTATTATCAATCTGACTAAGAAGATCCGAATATTTTCCATTCCACTGTTGTAAGGTTTTTTCAAATGAATTTTGAAGACTAACTAATTGTTTGATTTCATCATTATTTTTTTCTTTAACAGGTAATTGTAAACTTTCATCTAAACCCATATTATCAAATCCTTCTACTTTATTATTACGTTTTCTAATGCTTTTTATCATTTTATTTTTAGTAATTAAATATTTTTTTCCTTGTGTTAACTCAACACCAAAGCTTATTTTATTTTTTGATGAATAATTATTTATAATTTCATTATCATCTTGAATACTTGAGAAACTCATTTTTATTTATATATTATAGATAAAAAAGAATTAACTTACTTACTAAGTTGTCTTACTGCAATTATACCTAAAGTAGTGGCACATAAGAACCATACCATGTAGTTAATATAACTACTATCTAATTCATTTCTACCATCAGCTATTCTTCCATCAAGATCATTTTGTTTTTGCAATAATGAATTCAATTGTTGCTTTCTACTTTTAAGCATCATCATTTGTTTGTGTAATTTTTGACTCTCAACTTCCATATCTTTTTCAACATTATTATTAACATTGTTTGCTTTATATGCATTCTGTGTGATTTGTTCTGCTTTTTCCATTATTTGCTTATCTAAATTTTCGATTTCAGATTTTAATTTATTAATAGTAGCTTTTCCTTTTTGTCCTATAATTAATTTATTCATTTGAGATTGTTTAAGTTTCATTTTATTAATCAATGAATTGTAAATACCTTCTTCTTTTGCTAACTTTGAAACTTCTTTTTTATCTAAATCATCTAAAGATTTTGTAAAATCAACATCCATATTTTTCATTGATTCTGTTATTGAACCTAATCCATCTCCAGTTGTTTGACTCATTAAATCTAAATTATTATATGTTGGTTTAATTATAATATTTTGCATAGTATTAAATCTAGCACCTTGCATTAAAGAAGGTCCATTTTTTCTTTTTTGTAAATTAAGAGGACTTAATAATTTTGATAAAAACTCAGTCATTACTTATAAAGTAGAAACAGAAAATGTATTTCTAATTATATGCAAATTATTTTTATTTAAAATGTTTATAAATTAAATATATACTTCCTAAAATACTACTAAAATATACAAACGTTTCAATATATTGTCTTGTTTGAATTATTTTAATATCTTTTTCTCTTGGAATAGCTCCTTTTTTTGATCCTTTAACAGTTTTTAAAATTTTATTTTCTTTTTCTACATTTTTCTTTAATTTTGTTAAATACTCATCTAAACTCTGAATTTTACTGTTATTTTGAATAATATTAGAATTTACTTGTCCTGTTAAGATAAAAGCATCAGAATAAATTTTATTAATTATATTTTCCATATTATCTGTTTCATTTGTAGTATCTTTACCTTCTAAATATTGACTTTTGAGAGTTGTTCTATAACGATCCATTGCAATTAAAAATCTACTTTCTAACATTTTTAATTTATCTTTAAACTGTGTTGCTTCATTTTTATTAATTTCCATTTTATCTTATAATATTAATATATTTAAATACATAAACGATAATATTTTGCTGTAATTGCAGTTGGAGATGATCTATTAATTTCAACTAGTTGATTAGGTCTAAGTCCAATGGCTTGTGCTACTGGATCAAATCTAGAAATTTCAGGAAATTGTTTATCATCTGTTACATAATATTTTTTCTTAATTATATCTTTTTGTTCGTCAGTTAAAACTTTATGATCTGGAACTAGGTTATGATTTAAAATATTAAATAAATAATTATCAATGTTGTAAATATTCACAAATCTATTATCATTAATAAATAATTGTGTTAAAATTTGTTTTAATCCATCATTTACCTTATCTTTAGTTATAATAATCAATTCATCATCTTTATCTAAAATTTCCTCAATATCAAATAAATCCTCAACATATTCATATATTTGTGTTCCGTTAGATTTTAATTTAGGACCTAAATGATATTTAATGAAAATTTTTTTATTGGTTTCATTATTTGTTACTAACATATCTAATTGTTCGTTTTTCATTTGTGTATAAATCTCTGTAACGCTAAATCCCTCATAATCCTCAACATCAAAACCGCGTTTTTCTTTTAAAATCTGAAGTAATACTAATCGTGAATTATAGATTTTAGATACTAATGGACTATAACTTGCACTTTGAGACATGATTCTGTATAATATATACTTTTAATTTTAAATATAATTCAATTTAATTATTGAAATATATTTATGCTGTTACACTTTTTCTATCTTCATTATCTTCATCGCCACTATTATTTTCTTCTTCTATGTCTTCTTCTGTCGCTAAAAGATTAAGTCCTTTATTAAAGTCTTTTTCAATAACTGTTCTTTCGGGTTCATCTTTTTTTTCATCTTCTCCACTCTCTTCAACTGCTCTGAAATTTTCGTCAAAATCTGATGATTCTTCTGTTTCATTCATTTTTTTACGACTATCTTCATATTCCTTAATAATTTCTTCTAAATTAGCTGGTCCTGAATCATACAATCCATACTCATCATCATCATCATCATAATCATAATCATCTTCATCTAATTCCCCTCTAGGTGTTCCTGGAGAATATGTTGGACTAGGAGGACTTGGACCTGCATTTTCTACTTGTGGTGAAGGATAATCTACTTCTGGCGAAGGATAATCTGCTTGGGGCGAAGGATAATCTGCAACTTGTGGTGATGGTACAGCAGCTCTTAATTTACTACTAGGAACAGTTAATTGGAAAATTTGATTTGGAGGACTTGTTCGAATAATATAGAGATATTTACCTTCTTCACCAGTATATAATTCCTCTATAATAGTCCATTCTCTATTTGGTTGGCTATCATCTAATAAATATACTTTAGCTCCTACAGGATATCTTGTACCATCTGCTAAAAATAAATCAGGCGATGGTGGTCCAGGTGCCAATTCATCTCTACCATATTCTTGATCTTGATAAAGTTTTTCTTCTTGTTCTTGTATAATATTGTTCTCTCTTTCTCTTCTTAATTCCATATGTTTTTCATTATCTGAAACTAATTTTTCACTTGTATTCTTAATAACATCATCAAAATTAGTTAATCCTGTTAATTTGATAATATTATCACTATTTTTCATTGATGTAACTTCATCTATGTTATCAGCTGTTATAATTCGCATTTGGATATTCATTGCTTGTAATTCTTGATATAAAAGTTTGAAAGCATAAGGCACTTTAACAATAGAAAAATCCCTTCCAAATTTACTTACAGGAATAATATTCATACCACCTTCTAAATTTTCAGCAAATTTAAGAGGACCATCACTAAGAGGACTTAAAAATATATTGCGCGACTCGTTATATATTGCAATAGTTCCTGTTTGATTACAAATAGCCATGTAATATTTATCACCACGTTCCATCATCGATTCTTGAATAAATGATGTCATACCATGTGCTAAAATAGCATCACGGTCCATTTCACCTACACGTAACCCACCATTATTAGATCTCCCCTGTACTGTTTGACGTGTAAGAACAGTTCTGGGTCCTCTAGCACGATAATTAATCTTATCTTTAACCATATGTTTAAGACGCAAATAATATGTAGGTCCAAAATATATCTCTGTTTCAAGTTGCTCTCCAGTCATACCATTATACATTATTTCATTACCAGTTGAATGAAATCCATTTTGAGATAATATTTTTCCAAATTGTTTTTCCTTAGGACCTTTATTATTAAAAGCAGTACAATCACCTATATTACCATTGAAAACACACGCTTTTCCAATAAGAACTTCAACTAAATGTCCTATAGTCATTCGAGATGGTAAAGCATGGGGATTAACAATAATATCTGGTCTTAACCCTTCCGATGTAAAAGGCATATCTTCTTCATCTAAAACCATACCAATAGTCCCTTTCTGACCTGCACGACTGCAAAATTTATCACCTATCATAGGAATTCTATCATGGCGAATTCTAATTTTTGCTAATTTACGACCTCCTTGTGTAGTTGTTAAAATAGATTTATCTACGTATCCAATTTGACCTTTTTTAGGTGCAATTGACTCATCAACATAAATATTTTCTTTTGTTGAATCTCTCATAGCCTTACCTATAACAATTGTTTTTTCATCAACTGGTTCATTTTCTCTTATTAAACCTGATTCTTTATCTAACTTACTATAATCATAACCTGTTTTAATACCAATAACTTCATTATCTTCTATATTCATAAATTCGCTCGAAACTTCTTTATTTCCAATTTTCTTTTCATCTTCTTCAGCTTCATATGTATTAAAATATGTCGTTCTAAATAATCCTCTATCTAATGCAGCTTTATTCATAATAACGGCATCTTCTACATTATATCCAGTATAACACATAATTGCAACTACAGCATTTACTCCGTATGGATGTTTATTTTTTGTAATATGTTCGTAATACCTACTTCTAACTAATGGATTTTGTCCCATATTAAGTAAAATGGCTGATTTATCCAAACGATTTTGATAATTTGTATTAAACATTGATACTGCTTGTTTACTCTGACCGCAAGAGAAAGCATTACGAGGATATGGATTTGTTGATGGAAAAATAATTTGATTAGCCATCATACTTAAAATTGCAGAAGGATGTATTTCACTATGAGTAACATTATTTTTAATTAAAGTATTTTTGGTATCTTTTGATGAATACATCACAACGCTTTCCATTTCTTGTGTATCTAAATATTCAATAATAGCAGAATTGTCTACTAAATCAATATTTTTACCATATAATTCATCTATGTGAAATAACTTTTCGTTGTTAATTGTAATATCTTTTTTACGGTTTCCAAATCCTAATAAACAATCTTTCCATCTAATTTCATTGTTTTCTAATTTCTCTAGTATATCTCCTCTTTCAAAACTTAGTTCATCGCCAATAACAGGAAATAATGGATGACATGGACGTCCTGCATCAGTTTGTATTAAAATCTCATTACGTTTAATATTCCAATGAAAACTTATGAATGGATTAATAAGACCATTTCTGCGATACAAAATTAATTTATTTTTCATTTCTAATGGAGTGATAGTGACTCCAACCCACGCACCATTTACAAATATTTTAGTTGCATTTGCAATATATCCTAACTTACATTCTTCTAATAATTGCATGTTGAATCCTTCTTGACGTAAATATTCAATAAATGGATAACCAGATAAACGTTTGGTAATTCTAGTTAAAATAGAAATATGCTTATGAAGCCCAACATTTCCTCCATCTGGTGAATGAATAGGGCATAAAATTCCCCATTGAGTACTATTTATTAAACGTGGACCTACAACTTTTGCACCATCTGCAGCAATTGGAGTATTTGTTTTTCTTAACTGAGCATTTGTAGCAAAAAATGATAAACGTGTTAAATCTTGAAGAGCACCAGGACGTTTTGTATGTGATTCACTTCCCCAATCACCTTTAAAAGCTTTTCTAAATCCAGATTCAACAATTTTATTTCTAAAAATTAATGTTTGATTTTCTGGAATTAAATTAAGAAAATCTAAATTTTGATAACTTCGAGCATTTTTCTTTACAGCATAAAAATATTCTTTATCAATCTGTAAAAATATCTCTTTTTGTTGTTTTTGATAATATTCTCTAAATAAATCGTAAATTAATGTGCCTGAAATTTCAATTCTTTTAAAAATATAACTATCGCGATCAGTTGGTGGCTCTTCTCCATGTTTAACTGCTAACATACGTTTTACAATGTATCCCAGATAAAGTGCTTTTTGTTTGAAATTAAGTTCACCAATATGAGGTATAAAATAATTCATAAGAATCTGCATGGCATGTTCTAATGTCTTTCCTTTAGTTAAAGAAGCTATATATTTTAGTGCAGCCTGTTGAGTAAAAATCATACCAGCATCATATACACATGGTCTTAAAGATTCAAGATAATGAGTGTAATTATCTATATCTAGAACACAGTATTGCATAATTTCTTTATCTGATATCACACCAAGTGCACGCATTAATATAAAAAGTGGTACCTGCTTTCTAACATTTGGAATAGATACAACAATTTGTCCGTTTCTTGATTGAGGTTGTTCTTTAATTAATTGAACGGATAATGTACGAACCGGTTTTGATGCATCTTCAGATACTGATCTAATTTTTGCAGAATATGCTACTCTATCATTAACATCTTTTTGAATATAAAGCATATTATCTGCAAATTTTTCTTGAGAAACAATAACTTTTTCTTTACCATCAACAATAAAATAACCACCTACATCACTAGGATCTTCCCCTAAATTTTTTCTTACTTCAGGAGCTAAGTTTTTTAAAACACAAAGATCAGATTGAACCATAATAGGAAATTTACCTAAATAAACTTTATTAAGTGTTGTATTAAACGTTTGAATTTCGTGTTTTCCATTTGATTTTGGTACATAGAGAACATATTCAATTAAAACATCTACATGAATTGTGAAAAAATAATTAAAATTTCTTAATCTTGCCTCATTTGGAAACATTACTCTAGTTTCATTTTTTTCATCATAAATTACAGGTTTTCCATAATATACACTTGTACCATCTTTCCCACCCATGTAAATTTTAGCTTGATATCTATATTCTTCCAAATTTAAAGTTTTAACTGAACCTTTCCCTTTTGAGGATTCCCATCTTTTCATATGTTGTTCTTCATTTTCATCTGAAAAAAACTCTTTCATCTCATCAAAAGTAATAGGTATTTCTTCACCACTAGATAAAGTATATCCAACAAATCTTGTTTCTTTATCAATAGTTATCTTTTCTTGTTTTTTAAAAAAATGTATCGGGTTCATCTCTTTTAATAGCTGTGGAAGTCCATTATTAAAAAAATCATTATATGAATCTAAATGATGATTAATCAAAAATGATGGATTTTCCTTAAAATATAAATCTAAGAATTTCCAAGATATAGTATTAAAACTCATTTCTACTATAACTTATGTTTATATATTTAATCATTTTATTTAATAACTAAAATAATTAAATTAATTACATATTAGCTAAAATAAGAAGAGCAATAAGAACAAACATTAATATAAACGGTAAAAGTACTAAAAACCATGAAATATTACCATAACCATGCATACATAATTTATTAAGTAAAAAGGTCCACACTAAAACATACATAATTTTAAAAGCAAAAAAAAGTAAATTATTATGTTGTAAATGAACTGTATATCTACCTACTCTATATTTTTGAGGCTCGGAATAATTTTGAATTAAAAGTGCTAAAATAGATAATGTTGATAAAACTAAGTAAAGTTGTGATGGAGTACATAATGAATTAAACATTTTATTAATTTTTGTTATTGTTTTCATTATATACTTAATTAAGAAATATTATTCAACTGTAATTTGCACTAAACTGAGGTTTTGCTACCTGATTTGAGCCATCTCCAACATACTGTGCCATTGGAACAGTATTAGCATCAACATCATTTATACGAGCAATTGGTTGATCCACATAATTAGACATAGGAGGTTCATTTGTTGGTCCATAACCATTGTATTGACTGTAAAGGCTTCCAATATGATTTGTTGTTTTATAATAAACATCTCTTAAATCTGTTCCTCCAGGTATAGCTTCAACAATTTTTGATAAACTTCCACCTCGGCGCTTTCTTCTTTTATTTTTGGAACGTCTACTTTTTTTATGACTTTTCTTATGTTTTTTCATATGGCGTTTTTTAGTATTTTTTCGCTTTTTATTTTTATTTTTACGACGTGATTTTCGTCCTCCGCGTTTCATAACAAGAGCTTTATTTGTTGATACTGGATTAGGAACAACACGACCATTATGCGCGTAATAATATTGTTGATCTTGTTGATTTGTAATCCCGGGGACTGGAACATTAACAGGACCATTTGGAGGTAAAAAAGGAGCTGCTTCTAAAGGTCCATTCACACCACCTCCTCGCTTTTTGTATTTTCTAGTATTTTTTTTACGCATATGTTTTTTTTTATGTTTTCTATTGTATTTTGTTTTTGCCATATATATTTAATCAAGATATTTATTCAATATCTACATGTGTTAACATATGCCTGCGACAACACATTCTAGTTAGACCTAAATTATCTAAAACTTGTCCTTCTGGTGTTTTCGATGCATTTTCTTTTGTAAGATAAACAACCTTTTCAGGATCTTCACCCTGTTCTATCTTACTTTTTCTAACTTCACGCACATAAAACTGATATTTATCAGCTAAAACTTTACCGCATGTAAAACACTTAATTGGAATAATCATGATTCTTATATATATTAAAACTGAATATTTATATAAATCAATTTTTTAAATATTTATTTCTTTATTTTGAAATATTGTCTTAATGTAATTCATTGGATTAAATGTAGCTCCTAAATGATTGCCTGCTACACACTTCTGTGTATTCTTTTCATTATGTACCCATACACATGATTTTGATGTATTACATGTCTCTAAGTCATTTAAAGTACCGCACATACTTTCACATTTGTATGGATCTTTTTTACATAATTCATCAAATGCCTTTGCTGATTTATTTTTTGAATCATAAAATGGACTTTCAAATGTTTCAACAACAGCTTTTTTAACTAAATGTGGTTTAACATCGCGAATATGAATGTCATGTGTAGTTAAATAAATCATCCATAATGCAAGAATAAGTACTGTTAACATAATTTGAAAAAAATATGTTTCAAAAAAATCAATAGCGCCTTTAATAAAATCTACCATATTTCTATATATTTTATCTACATATTAATCTCTATAAATGTATTACCTTGCGTGGTTTTCACTCTTTTATGAATTATATTATTTTTTGTAACATATTCATGGCAACTTTTACAAATATTCATTAAATTTGCCTTATGGTTTTTATGAATTGCCTTATTCTTTATGAATCCCTTTTTATCAGCCATATTTTGCGGTATCATATGATGAATATCAACTCCTTTCTCTCCACAAAGCTCACAATTATCTTTTAATTTTTTCGAATTATATTTTGTCTTCTTACTAGAAAGTTTTAATGATTCATTTTCAATGTTGTTATAACGAAAACTATTTGCTAAATCTAAAAATTTTCTAGGCATCGGCATTGATTTACATACTTCTAATCCATAAAGTCGCGATCCATTACCATCTTTTAATTTTCTATAGTATACTAAACATCCTGTCTTTTCATCGTGTTCTACAACCATATGTTTCATTTTTAATCTTACAAGATCTTTAATTTCCTTTTTCTCTGCAAGTTCATGAAAATGAGTAGCAAAAATAAATGATGTATTGCGTTCATGAAGCCAAACCAAACCCGCCTGAATAATACAGAAAGCTGATGTTGTTTCTGTGCCAGTACATAACTCATCACCTAATACAAGAGTATTTTTATTAGAACCTCTAAGAATACTTCCTAATTCACTCATCTCAACCGCAAATGTACTTAATCCCTTAAAAATATTATCATTACCCAAAATTCTTGTGAAAATAGATAAATAAGGTTTATAAGTAAATTTACTACAAGGAACATAAAATCCTGCTTGAGCTAAAATAACAGACATACCTATTGAGCGAATTAGACTTGATTTACCTACAGCATTTGTACCATAAAGGCATATACCTGTTTCTTCCTCTGATACTCCTAAACTAATATCATTAGGTACATAAATTTCTTTATCCTGAATATGTTCTATTAATGGATGACGAATATCTTTTGCTATAAAATAGGATTGATCTTGATTATCTTTAATCTCTGGTTTACAATAATTATATTCAGTAAACACCTTCACCCTAGCAAAAAGAAAATCAGTTTTTTGAATAAAATCAATAATAGTTGTGAAATCCTTTTTAAAAATATTAAATGATGCAATAAAATCTCTATAAACCGACATTAGTATTTCTTTAAATATAGCCTTTTTAGTTAAAATCTCTCCATAAAGTTTAGAAATCTCTTTTGAATCAATTCTAAAATTACTTCCTGTTGCAGTTGTATTCTTAGTATCAGATAAATCTACAGAATACTGAATTTCTTCATCGAACACCTTATACGATAGTTTCACTGTACTATTTGATACCTTTGGATATAGCTTTTTCCATCTATTTTTAGTTATTACTAAGAATGTTCCTGATTTTTCAGTTTTATGATATTTAACTTTATCCGCTCCTTTTTTTGTTTTCTCAATAATTAGACAATCCAAATATTTCCTTATAGCTTCAAGTCGCTGCACTCTATCGATGTAATCAAATTCTGCATCATCAAGTCGTTTAAATTTCTCATCTGGTATACCACGAATAAAAATATTTTCATCAAACTCAATACTAGAAATATTAGAACTTTTCGACAAGTCTACAGAAGATTTAATTTTTTGTTGGAGATTTTTAATAGATTTGGAGAGAAAAGAGTTAATTAAATATACATTTAGTTTTTCATCAACTTTGGTTTGTTTATACAATTTGTTAATTTGTTTTAAATTATCATAAAGATTTGATAGATCAGATGGAGCAACCCGATTAAGAATTGTCTTACGATACAACCGTTCTAGATCGGTAACTCTAGACAAATTATTAAACATATCTTCCCATTCAACATTTTGATTTACATAATCTTGAATATCATATTCATTATTTAAGTATTCTTTATCACAAGTAGGATTCAATAGTTTATTTCTAAGATACCTTTTACCCATAGAAGTTTTGCACTTATTTACTAATTTTTCTAGAGATGAGTATTTACCATTCTTTTCAGTTTGAATAATATTAAGTTGTTTAAGAGAGTGATTAGCAAGACGCATTCTATCATCAATATTTACAAAATCAGGTTCTTTAAGCCCATGCACAAGGTTATGATTATGAATATCTAAAAAGTTAAGAAGAAAAACTAAAGATTGTGTTGAAAACTTCCGTTCACGTAATTTATAAGAATCGTAAAAAACATCATAATCATTTATTTCATAATATTTTGTAAGTTGAGCTTCGTGATAAGTTTCTTTCTGGCAGTTATCAATGTATGTTTTCCAGTCGCCTTTTACATTATTAATATCAAATTCATGAATAAGATTATTATCAATATCCGCATATGAAATAATATTTTTAATCTTGTCGCCACTACAGTTATGAATAATAACTAATTCTTTTGGTCTATAACTAGAATAGAAACGTTCTACTTCATCAAATGTAATAGGGTTATCAAAATATTCTTCACAATTCTCAAATGTGTAAACATCTCCAGATATAATATCAACACAACTAATACCACAAACAATACGAGGTTTATTAACTAATTTAGTTTTTGGAAAAATTTCTAACCAAATAGTCATAATTTTATTTGTAATTTCAGATTTTACAAGATCAAAATTTGTTCCTGGAGAGAAAATATTATATTCTTTTCTAATTTTTGGATTTGTTGGTTCTTGTACCCAAACAGCAACGGTGTATCCTTCTTCATTTAGTTTGTGAATATACTTTTCAAGTTGCACTTCTGGGAATCCACACATGTATACAGGTAGACCCTTATGCTTACATTTTTTATTAGCAATTCGCATATCACATATACGAGAAAAATCCTCAATAGTATTATTTAAGAATACTCCTCCTTTTTTGCAGGAATAAACTTCAAAAAACGAGCCACATTGCATTAAAAACATTGTTTTCTCTCCATATTTATTTTGATATAATTCAAATTCGCGATTATATTCTGATAACAGGGTCATTATTATTTACTTATATATGATATGTCTATCAATTTAATATTATTTTAATAATAATTTTTATTAAAAACTTATTTTTTTGAGACAAATTTTTTAAAAAATAAGAATGTAAAATAATGTAAAAAATTTTAAAAAAGATTCTTGAAATTAATTTTTTTGGACATTTTAAAAATGTCCGTTTTTTATTTTTCTCAGAAAAGTTTTTTAAAAAAAGTTACACAAGTTGCATATTTACTACAATATTGTAGAAAGATAAAAATATAAAGTTATAAAAAGTTCAATACAAGTAAAAATTCAACATACCAAGAATAAAAGAATTTAGGCGTTTTTTTATATAGCATAATATAAATGTTAAAAAACGCCAAAAAAACGCCAAATTATAAAAATAAAAAATTTTTTTGCGAAGTTTGCACCTTCGGATGTAATAAAAAATCAGATTTTAATCGTCATATTTCAACCTACAAACATATTAATGCTACCAATGCTATATCGGATGCTATAAAAAAAACGCCTATCACAATTTGTTGTAAAATATGTGGAAAAGTTTTTAAGCATAAATCGTCTCTTTATAGACATAAAAAAATTTGTAAAAATGAAGTCAGTAAGTTAGCCAAAATTAGCCAAAAATTAGCCAAAATTAGCCAAAATCAATTTATATGTGAATGTGGAAAATCTTATAAACATGGATCCAGTCTTTCAAAACATAAAATAAAATGCAACCACTTACAACCTGTAAATGAAAATATAGAAAAAAATGAAATAATTCCCACCAATAATGTAGAACATTTATTAAAAGATATATTGGAAGAAAATAAAGTTTTACGTGAAAAAATATCGAATTTAGAATTAGGAAATACAATTAATAATAATCAACAGTATTCAATTAACTTCTTTTTAAATGAAAAATGTAAGAATGCAATGAATTTGGAGGATTTTGTGGAAAAAATAAAATTTACACTGGAAGATCTTAATTTTACAAAAGAAAATGGATACGCCAAAGGAATTTCGAATGTTTTTATCAGAAACTTAAATGACATGGACGTAACAGAACGTCCTATACACTGTTCGGATCAGAAAAGACTACAATTCTATGTAAAAAACGACAACGAGTGGACGAAAGATAAAAACAATGAAAAAATAGATAAAACTATAAAAAAGGTAAGCAGAAAACAAATAAAATCTATTCAGGAGTGGGTTGAAGCAAACCCTGACTATACGGAATCAGACGCAAAAATGGAGGAGTATTTTACTCTTGTTAGAAGTATTACTCAACCAAACGATGATAAGAATCTCAAAAATATTAAAAGAAAAGTTGGAGAGAATGTAAAATTGGAAAAATCTGAGAATGTAAAATAATGTAAAAAATTTTAAAAAAGATTCTCAAAATTAATTTTTTTGGACATTTTAAAAATGTCCGTTTTTTATTTTTTCTAGAAAAGTTTTTTTAAAAAAGTTACACAAGTTACATAATCACTACAATATTGTAGAAGAGCAAAAAAAGAAAACTAAAAAAAGCTCGCTACATGCGGTTTTTTTGATTTTGAAAATAAAATAATTTAGGGGTTTTTTTATATTACATAATATTAGATCAAAATCATGAATTTGAAATCAAAAAAAACCCCAACTAAAAATTTCCAGTGTATAGCTTGTAATTTCGTAACAAATAATAAAAAAGATTTTAAAAGACATAACGATACAAAAAAACACAAACTTAATATTGGTGTAATAAAAAAAAACCCTAAAAAATTTAGGTGTAAAAATTGTGATAAAATATTTAATAATAATACAACATTGTGGAGGCATAAAAAAACATGTATATCTAAAAATAATAATAATGTAGTATTATCCAATATTATCCAAAATTATCCAAAAGTTATCCAGAACAAATTTGTATGTAAATGCGGAAAATCTTATAAATATTCATCGGGATTATGTAAACATAAAACAAAATGTGAATACCTAGAAAATGAAAGCGAAAAAGAATCCGTAAATGAAATAATTCCCACCAATAATGTAGAAAAGTTGTTGAAAAATATTATGTTGGATAATAAAGAAATTTTAAAAGAAAATAAAGCGCTTAGAGAGAAGATTTCAACTCTTGAATTAGGAAATACGATCAATAATAATAATAATCAACAATATTCAATTAATTTTTTCCTAAATGAAAAGTGTAAAAACGCTATGAATTTGGAGGATTTTGTAGAAAAGATAAAATTTACACTAGAAGATTTACAATATACTAGTGAAAATGGGTATGCAAAAGGTATATCAAATGTTTTTATAAAAAACTTAAATGATATGGATATAACAGAACGTCCGATACATTGTTCGGATCAGAAAAGATTGCAATTCTACGTAAAAAACGACAACGAGTGGACGAAAGATAACAATAATGAGAAAATAGACAATAGTATAAAAAAGGTAAGCAGAAAACAAATGAAATCTATTCAGGAGTGGGTGGAAGCAAATCCAGACTATACGGAGTCTGATGATAAAATGGAGGAGTATTTTACTTTAGTTAGAAGTATTACGCAACCAAACGATGATAAGAATCTAAAAAATATTAAAAGAAAGGTTGGAGAGAATGTAAAAATTGATAAATAAGTATTATTATTTATTTTTTCGTAATTTTCTTGTTTTTCTTCTACCACCATTCTTTTTTCTTCTTGTGTATAAATCATTTAACATATCTAATTGGTTTTTACGCCGTTCTTCATTTTTAATAAATCTATCATCATTGCTTGGAAGATTATCTAATGAAAATTGCCTTAGTCCTGGAGTAGTTTCCGGTTGAGGAAGATCATAACTTTCTTCATTAATGCTAGTTTTACAGCTTTCATTAGGACAGGTATCACATTTCATTTCACTACATACATTAATTATTTTGTTAGGTGATAAACATGATGCTTGACTCATTAAACAATTTAAATTTCGCATTAATAAAGATATAAATGCCCGTCTACTTTTAATTTGCAACTGCGATGCTTGTGCGCTTTCTCCTCTTTTTGCTAATATTAAAGATCTTTTTGAAATAGGAACAGCATCAAAAAATTTGGCTACTTTATCAGGATTTTCAGAATTATCATAAATAACTAAAAAATCTATACCAATATCATAACATTCTCCTTTATTACCCCCCGTACAATTATCTATTAAAGATGCGATATTTATATAACAATTTTCTAAACCTTTTTCAACAATACAATTGTTAAAATCAGGTAGGCCAATATCAGGAATATTATTTTTAACATTACTAATAAATCTAGTAATAATCCTATTTTTAAGATCTGTATATTTAACAATTGGTAATCCTAGAATAAAAATGTAATTAAAATTATTACAATCATTTGTAAATAATTGAGATGCCTTAAATAAAAATGATGTAGAATTTGTATTTTTAAATGTAGTTTCATATGTTAAATTTAAACCTAATGAAAATGATAAACATGTAATTATTAAAAGAAATAGTTTATTAGAGAATTGAATAGTATTATCTAAATTTTCAAGTATTTGTGAAATGCTGAGTTTCAATTCATCGTAATTTTGATTTGTTATTAATAATTTTAAGGTGTTGGTATCATATTTTTCATTAAGACTGATAAAAATAGATTTTGAAGTATTTAATGCATATTCTTCAATCTGTTGATTTGTTAAAGAATTGCCTATTCTCGATAAATTATATAATTTATTTGTATTTTCGATGTAATCTCTCCAAACATCGTTATTAATTGGAATTGAACCATCCTCAGCCACCTGAGGTATTGAAATTTCTTTTAATTTTTCCTGAAACGTAGTGTCCTTTTTTATTATATCATCTATTTCTAAATCAACATAAGGTAAATTATTAACTCT
>Ga0181585_10000797_pt1 | contig 27103 bp, 25 predicted proteins | sample 071ome_29_FD_132469 | JGI IMG/M metagenome (GOLD analysis project Ga0181585, IMG submission 132469) | Coastal salt marsh microbial communities from the Groves Creek Marsh, Skidaway Island, Georgia - 071407BT metaG (megahit assembly) | ecosystem: Environmental > Aquatic > Marine > Intertidal...
GTGATGATATGGATGAAATTACATCAATAAATACATTTAATACAAACGAAGAAGAAGCTATTGAAGATATATTCTTTTTCGAACAAGATTTTCTAAATAGTGAAAAGGAACAACACCATTATTATATTGGCAATTATAGGATTTCACGAGATAAGAAATACATTTTATATTCAAATTCCATACAAAACTCAACATTCTTTAAATATCCGGTCAATGATGTTCTTAATTATTTATATGAATTCAGTATTTTCATGACATTACCTAATATAGACATTATGCAGCTGTTTATATTAGATGATTCTACATATACAGTAGTTTTAAAAACTTATTGGTTACGACTAATTCAAAGACATTGGAAAAAGGCATTTTTACGCAGAAAGACTGCTATTCAAAAACGATGTAATCCTTATATAGTTCGTTATTTTGAAACACACGGTAAGTATCCTGATAATTCTTATAGTATACCCACTCTACACGGGTTATTATCGGAATATAACTCCATTTATTTATCAAAAGTCATTAGATATAAGAACTGATTAATATCAGCTAAAATCTCATCACGAATATTTAATAAATCTGTGTCCCTTTTTTCATTAAAATACATATTTATGTCTAATAAAAATTCACGATATTCATAAATACGCTCTTTAAAGTTACGAGTATTGGACGGGTCTATTAAATCAATTCTTTTTTCTAACATTTTGATACGTCTTTCATCTTTACCAATGAGAACTTCTACAAATTGATCTATATGTTTATTTAAATTAGCATATAACTCGTCTGTTGCCTTATGTTGGGCGTATGAACGAGTTTTCCAGTGGTATAATTTTACCATATTTAATACTTCCAAAAATACTTTTACTATATGTGAGTTTGTTTTATTTGCTTTTTTGTAATTTTTTCTTGTCTTACGTGCGGCTCCTCCTTTCTTTTTATTTGTTTTATTCTTATTAGTACGGTTCATATACATTAAAGCAATATTTTAATATTTGTATTTCACTTCAGTAAAATATTTCTAAATAAAAATCATCATAATTACTCTTTTTACAATTGTAATTACAAATTCACTGATGTAATTACATAAAGACTATATAATAAAATTACAATAATGGGTAATAATCATAGTAAACGAATATGTCCTGGTATTACTAATGATTATGAAAATTATATCAATAATTGTAATGTAATTATACGTTGTCCGAATTGTAAAAAAACAATCCAAATAGATAAAGAATTAGCAGGTAATTACAAATGTTATTGTTTATCAGACACACAACTATACACATCAAAACCAGATAATCTACAAATATGTGAATTATAGAAAATTGAATATAAAGTTTTTTATATTCAATAATGATAACCCTTATCTAAAATGAGCGATACTGATGAAATATATTACTCTAATGCTCTTACTCGTTACTTATATTCTGTAATAGAAGTAAGACAATCATTATTTATATCATTACTTAATCATGACCCAACACAAGCATTATACTGGGGATATGAATCTTATTATTCTGGTTTTGAAAAAGAGACATTTGAATTTTTACAAAGAATTTATAATGATATATATGCTGAAAACAATCCCGATCTCAAAGATTATATTAATGAATTAAGAGAAACGTGGGATAAGAATGACGTTAATCATTGCGATTGCAATGTCGGCTCAATTATTTATACATTAGCATTACGACCTTACAATTTGGTTACATTTGTAAAGGATATACTTAGTTACAAAATTACAAAGGACGAACAAAATGAAGATTTAATGCCACAATGTTTGATTTCATTAACACCAGAACATATTGAAAAGTATAAGACAAAAATAGTTGACGTGGAAAAGGGAGAAAAGGCTAGAAATTTACTGACAACTGTGAAACTATATCCAATAATGAAAGAATATAACACATTATTTACATTATTTAATACAAAATCAGACGTAGAATTTAAAGACATTTATAATTATCCATTTGAAAAATGGTTATACTATGCTAGTCGAAGTCCTATATGGTTAGAGCGTATTACAGACCACAATGGAACGATTAATGATGATACAAAAACCGTAACATTTCTTGATGAAGATGATGAAAACAATTTTTGTGAATTATGGGATTACGAACAAAATGAACTACCAAGCGATATTCACGAATTATCAATTGGTACGGGTAAAGAAAAACAGCTAACTATTAGACAATTTTGTAAAAAATACAAATATACCGTCGTTAGTAAAATCACGAAACGGAAAGTAACTAAAAAATCAGAAAAAACTGGATAAATTATACGTCAAATAGGTTGTTGCCAACATCAAAAATCCACCCCATAATACATCTATTATTGCTAATTTAGTAGACCATTTTGAAAATAATGCGAAATTAGTGCCGTCAAAAACACCATATAAAACAATACCAAATAAAAAAGCATCAAAAAGGGGTGCTTTTTTTTGTATTATGAAATAATTCAATCCCAGTATCATAGTAATATATGTTAATAATACGCCCATCATATTGACGGTTGGTTTTGTGTTTTGAATGTCTTCTATTTGTTGTAAAAATGATTCTTTTATTATGGAAATATAGGTCGCGTCTAAACCTAACATTACGAGTGATGAAATTAGTAAATCCGTATTATGCATTTATTATATGGGTATATTTTATTTTTTTGATATAACATTTTGTAACTTTTCGTTGACTAAGTCTTTAATAATAACCATATTATCTTTTAATTGTTCCATATAGAATGTTGGTGTTGGTGTTAAATACCGTGCGTCTAATACAGATGTTCCTTCAAATGTGGTTTCCCGTTGTCGAATAGGTATAGGAACGGGTTTTGTTGTATTTTGTCTTATTTCATCTTCAGAACAACCTTCATAATACATATAATCGTCTTCTACTAAACTATTATTTCTACTTTTATGTTCTGATGAATTTGACTGTATTTCTGTAATACTCTCTGAACTTTTATTTTTATTGTTTAAGTATTGAATGTAGTCAAAACTATTAGAAAAATTATCAGAACTATCAATTGCCTTTTTCATTAAAGTATAATTTAGTTAGATTTTAATATGGGAATTTGAAAGTAAATATTTTACGAAGAATACTTAATAATTACATATTTTACGCTGAAGAAGTAAAATAAAAAGTTCGTCGAAGATTTTGAAATTGGACATTTTAAAAATGTCCAAAATCGATTTCGTCAAAATAGTTTTCTAAAAGCATTTTTCAAAAATGGTGGTTGTTACTGAAATGCAGTATTTTTAGTATTTACTTGGTTGATTTTACTGCATATATTTTTTAAATATTTTACGCAAAAAAGTATTTAGGAACTAAAACTTGTATTCCAAATATATAGATTTAGAATACAAATGAATACAAAAAAAGTTCCAAAAAGTTCCGATAAATTTTGTTGTAAAAATTGTGATTATACTACGAGCAGAAAAAGTCAATATGAACGTCATTTATTGACAGCGAAGCATCAGAGAATACAAGAGAATACAGTAAAAAGTTCCAAAAAGGAACAGACATATACTTGTGAAATCTGTGAGCGTGAATACAAATTTCATTCTGGATTATGGAAACATAAAAAGACGTGTGTCCCCTTAGATGAAGCGAAAACAAACACTCAAACAACAACATTCATAACCACAACGTCAGAAATTCCCGATAATGACCGATATGAACTATTAACCAATACAATATTAGAATTAGTTAAAAAGAACGACGAATTAACGAGTAGTATTGTTGAAATATCAAAACAAATTGGTAATAATAATAACAATACAAATATAAACAGTAATAACAAATTTAACCTGAATGTATTTTTGAATGAAAAATGTAAAGATGCGATGTCATTAACTGATTTTGTAAAATCGTTAGAAATAACTATGGATGATTTTATACAAACAGGAGAACTAGGATTTGTAGATGGATTATCTAGAGTTATGATTGAACGAATAAATAATATGGACTTATACAACCGTCCTATTCATTGTACTGATTTAAAACGGGAAACTCTTTATATAAAAGATTCGGAAAAATGGGAAAAAGACGCAAATAAAGAACAATTGCGTAAGGCAGTGAAGGGCGTAGCCTATAAAAATGATAGTATGCGTCCAATATGGTATAGTGAAACACCTGACGTTGACGTGTTAGGAACCGAGAATTGTGAGAAATTTTTGAAATATTCACAGTCAGCATTAGGTGGATGTGGGAAAGAAGAAACCAAATTGTTTGAAGATAAGATAATGAAAAACATTCTCAAAGAAGTAACTATCAACAAAGATATATAATACACATTTTACGATGAATACTTAATAATTACATATTTTACGCTGAAGAAGTAAAAATAAAAGTCCAGCGAAGATTTGGAAATTGGACATTTTAAAAATGTCCAATTTTGATTTTGCGAAAATAGTTTTGTAAAAACACTTTTCAAAAAGGGAGGTTGTTACTGAAATGCAGTATTTTGAGAATTATATTGAAAAATATGACTGCATACATTTTTAAGTATTTTACGCTGAAAATGATTTAGAGCGTAAAATGATGTTCAATATATATAGAACATTTAGAATGGAAATTACGCCAAAAAACGCCGATAAATATAGTTGCGAAAGTTGTAACTTTAAATGCTATAAACAAAGTGATTATAATAGACACATAATGACTGCAAAGCATCAAAATAGAACAAATAGAACGCAAAAAACGCCAAAAAACGCCGGCAAATTTGAGTGCGAATGTGGTAAGGTATATAAAGCACGTAACAGTTTATGGTATCACAAGCATAGATGTTCGTATAGAAACACGGAATTGATAGAAATAGGGGAATCAACAGAGACGCATACAATAGACTCGTCATTAGTAGTTGAGCTATTGAAAGAGAATAAAGAACTCCGTGAGTTAATGGTAGAGCAAAACAAACATATTATTGATTTAGCAAAGAACTCCGGTAATACCACTAACAATACTACTAATAATACGAATATAACTAACAATAAGTTTAATTTGAATGTATTTTTGAATGAGACTTGTAAAGATGCTATTAATTTGAATGATTTTATCCAATCTATCGAGCTAAATACTGACGATTTTGTTAATACAGGCGAATTAGGTTTTGTAAAGGGTATCTCAAATATAATGGTTGAACGTATACGTGATATGGAGCCGCATACACGACCAATTCACTGTACTGATTTAAAACGTGAAGTGGTTTATGTAAAAGATTCGAATAAATGGGCGAAAGAAGACGATAATAAGACACATTTGAGAAAAGCTGTTCGCATAGTAGCAAATAAGAACAAGGAACAAGTTCATCCATGGAGAGCTCAAAATCCAAATTCAGACATATTAGATACACCTGAATGTGACAAATTCTTTGAATATACAAAGGCATCGTTAGGTGGATATGGAAAAGAGGAAGATTTGAAATTTGAGAATAAAATAATCAATAATATATTGAAAGAGACTGTAATCAATAAACAACAGATTACAAATGATTAGATGATATAATATCATATTATGAGGTATATGATATTAATCAGAATTGGTTAAATCTTCAAATGAAACACTACGCATAAACTGGCGACCTTTGATTATTTGTTCTAGGTTTGAAACATTGTTTTGTAGTTCCTTTATTTTTGTTTCATGGTCTAAAACCATTTTTTCTTGTTTATCAATTATATCTTGTTGTTTGTTAATTATATTTTTTAACATTACTATCGTATAATCAAAAGATTCATTTCTGTTAGTTATTGTTATAGGTGGATTAAAAAGTCGCGGAACAACATTAACATCCATATTGATATACTAATATACATATTATTTTTATATTATTTTTCATTATACTATACTATCGTCTTCGTCCCAATTATCTAATTCTTCATGCTGTAATACTATACTAGGTCTAGATGACATTCCATATTTTCCATTAGCTTCCATAATGCGTCTTTCTAATTGACTTTCCTTTTGTCTAATCATAAATAATTGTTCTCTATTACTGTAATTAAGTAAAGAATTAAGAGTATTATATTTATTTCTAGATATTGTATCCATAATGACTTCAAATTCTGTAGTAAGTTGTTGTTTGGTTTTGATGATTTCATTGTAATCTGTTTGCATATTCATTACTACTTCAGTCCATTCTTTCATTTTAATCTTTGGGTCTTGATGTTCCCATAGATGTTTATTATTCCAGGGACCTAGAACATCCATTCTATAGTCAATACGGTTATGAAGTAAAGAATATTTCTCTCTTAATGTTTGTATACGGTCTTTTAATTCATCCAATTTATAATATTTTGATATGGATAAAATAAGAGATATATACGTAGAAATAGTAATTGATACCACTGCTATTATATCTACATTGATAGCGAATTGCGTTTTTGTAGCTTGAAAGAAACCGGATAAAGTTGACATAAAAATAACCGAGGTTTGAATATTATTAACCATTGAAGTCAAATCCTCGTATTTTAAATCAAGTAGTCTTTTACACTCTTTTCCCTCTTTTAAAATAAAATTATTACATTTTTTTAAAGAGTGTAATTGGTTTTTAAATACAATATATTCTCTTGTAGAAAACCAATTTTGATTATTAGATAATTGTGTTCTTTGAGAAGCGTTTTCATCTCTGGTATTAACACTTTTTAAGCTTTGTATATCATCAACTGGATCGGGTATGCTATCTATCGACAATATTTCACTATTGTTATCATCTTCAATATGATTTAGTTTTTTGACAGATTTATTTTTGTGAAGATCTATAATAATATCATTATTGTTTTCTTCTTCATCTGGTAACGCATTAAATGTTGGTAAAGGTTTATCATTTATAGATAGCACATTTTCACTTAATTCGTTTTCAATAGGTTCATTTTTTTCATCTTTATTCGAATTTGTATTATCACTCATTTACATAATACAAATATTTTTACTTAATAATTCCTACTAAATTTCTTGTGTCATTGGAACTTCATTAGAATTATTATCTACTGTAGTTTCACTGTTTTCTATCGGTTTATCGGCGTCTATATCAATAGGTAGTGTTTTTGTAATCTTGGTTTTAGTGTTTGTTTGTTGTAAATAATAAAGTCCCCAATTAGGCAAATTCGTAACGCAATTCATAATAGAATTATATGTAATAGTTGTAATCACAGTATCATTATCTTTGCTAAATTGTATGGTATACCACCAATAAGGAGGTATATGTAAAGTATTTCCAGGTGTAATATCAAATTCCAAAAATCTTAATTTTTCAACATTATTTTTATGGGATTTATCAGGGTTCCATACATTCACACGAGAACGAAACTCGTAATTTTCGAAATCTCTATATGGGGCTAGATATTTGTTACTTTTCCAAGGTGTCATTTTGATTTTTGCTTTTCCAGAATGAACTGATATGAATTTACGAAAATCTGTATGATACCGAAGGGGGGTAACTGTTCCATTTGACCCAGTAGATATATCGTATTTTGTAACCATTGACATAGGAGGTTTTATAAAGGTATCATTGGAATGAAAAATATGGTATAAGTCAGCGGATTCAATAAAATCGTCATTATTTTCTGTGAAATAGTTAGACCTCGTATCCGTTTTCATTAAATTTATTGCGGAACTCGCAGGTAAAACAATGTAGTCAATATTATCGTCTTTATAATAATCACGAATATCTTTGATTTTGATGTCTTCTTTATCGTTATTTTTGAATGTGTTTTCATTTATCTTTTCGAAAAATTCTGGTGATATGCTATTCAACTCAAATAATACAGGTTGTTTTATATCACAAACTTGTTGTAAATATTGGTTATTTGTATAGTCCATTTCATAAACTTCTAAATCTTCACTGGTTTTTAATTGATTAATTATGTGGATATAAATAACTAACACGATGATAAATAATAAAAAATTAAGTAATCCAGACATTGTATATAATAGAATATCCTTTTTTTATAAGCTTTTTACTGCAATATATTTTTTAATGGTTCGGCACTTTCCGATTTTTTATAGAATTTTACCATATTTTTTACTTTTGGTGATATAAATGTGTTTAATATACTGGTCGTAGTGCTAATGAAACAGGGTGTATTGTATAGTTCAAGCTTGGTTAAATATTTATCATAATTGTTATTTTGTCCGTGTTCGGCAAAACTTGTAATAATCGCAGAATATCTTTCAACAGCAGATATGGTAAGTGTGTCTAAATTAATATGGATTTCGAATGTTTTATGTTTATGAATTGTATCATTGATCGTTCTTGCTAAAAATAAGGTAAGGTCGTGATAATTGTTAGGATTGGCAAAAGTTTTGAATATGGTATAATCTATGAAAATTTTGGAATTGTCAAAGATAAATATACATTTGGTTAACATTGTGTCAATGCCTATTTGATTTGTAACTAAATCGGCACATTCATATTTTTGTTTCTTTTTGAAAAAAGAGTTTTTGTTATTAATATTATAATATTGGTTTTGTAAATTATGGATAGTTTCCATAATGTTATTGTCTTGCATTATATGTATGACTATAATATTATACATATAAAGTTTTATTTCCTATTTTTACTTATTTTCTTCCTTTTTTGTCATTTCTTCTTGGACCAATTCTCGCATATCAACACTGGTATGTTCGGTATGGATAGTATTGGCACCAAGACTAACTACACTATTTAAATCAGTATCGTGACCGATTGCTTTGGTTTTGGAGTCAGGATTAACATCTGATAAAATTTGAATTCTTTCATCTATAAGCATTTTGTTTACATCCATTGTATATGTTTGTAGTTTTAATACGGTATCTTTCATATCAGCAATTTCAGTAGCTATCATTTCAAATCTGGATTGAAACTCATCCAATAGGTCTGTTACTGTTGGTTCAGTTCCATTTGGAAGAGACTTGGTAAGTGATTCTTCTAGTTTTGATACACGATTATCAAGAGCAGAAATAAACTCTTGAAGTGTCAATCCAGTAGGTTTTTCAATAGGTGGTGGTGTAGATGTTGGAATAGGGGCTGGTGGTGGTCTAGGAGCTACATTCACTTGAGGATTTGTAACACGTCTTCTTATAGCGGCGGCATTTGCACGACTCATTGTTATAAATAAGTTATATGGGTTGTTTTTAACTAATTATATTTAAATTATATAAATGTTTTCATATATGTATAGTAACGAAATGGATAAAGATGAAATCATCAGACAATTACAAGAAGAACTTGATGCTACGAAACTAGAGTTAAGTGCTACGAAAGAACATTTGAAAAAATATACTGCTCCTGAAAGTAGTAAAGCATATTATCAGAGAAATAAGGAACTAGTAAAACAACGTGTAAAAGAATGCCAACAAAAAGCGAATTATGTCTCAAAAGTAACACCAGAACAAAGAAAAGAATATAATAAACGAGCTTATTTGAAAAGAAAGGAAAAAATGCAAAATATGGAAAAGGAAAAATATTTAGGAATTTAATTAATAATAATGGTATTAATTACTTAAAGAAATATCTTTAAGTAATATATAAAATGGTAAAACCTATTATTGGCGTTTATAAAATTTCGAATACTTTATGTCCTGAGGGGAAGTATTATATTGGATATAGTTGTAATGTTAATAAGAGATGGGGAATACATAAAAGCACACTTAAAGGTGGGAGACACTGCAATATTCGTATGCAACGAGCATATGAGAAATACGGGTCTGAATGTTTTACTTATGAAATATTACAAGAATGTGAAACAGAAGAAGAAGCAAAAAATGTTGAACTTTCTTACTTGGAAGATTTGACTATACGAGATAAATTATACAACTTACATTATAATAGTAGTGGTGGTGATTTAATGACATATCACCCAAATAAAGAGCAAATTATAGAAAGGATGAAAAATACACAAAAAGAACAAATTAGTAAAATGACAAAAGAAGAAAGACAGGAACGGTGGGGGCAAAGTGGAGAAAAAAATGGTATGTATGGAAGAACACATACCGACGAAGTTAAAAGATTATATTCAGAAATGCATAAAGGTAATACTTATCGTCTTGGAAAAAAGGCATCTCAGGAAACAAAAGAAAAAATGTCGGTTATTGCGAGTGAACGGTTAGGTGAAAAAAACCCTTTTTTCGGAAAACATCATAGCGAAGAAACTAAACAAAAGGTTAGAGAAACTAAACAAAAGAATAGAGAAAAAAATGGTCCAACAATACCAAAAAACGCACGAAAAGTACTAATTGATGGAGAAACTTATATAACAGTAACAGAAGCTGGAATACAACTAAAAGTATGTACCGCAACTATACTACACCGTATAAAGTCTCCGAATCCCAAATTTGCAAATTATTCTTATATTGATACAAAGACAGACGAAATTATGCTACCATCTTTAGTTTAATGGGTGCTTCGTGAACGTAATTCTCAACTTTAAAATCATCAATTGTATAATCATTTATATTATCCCTTTTATTTAGAATTGTTAAAGTAGGAAAGTCGTGAGGTGTTCTGGTAATTTGTTCTTTCAGTGGTTCTAAGTGTTCTTCATATATGTGACAATTATTCATATAATGTATAAATTCATAAGGTTCTAAGTCACAATGCTTAGCGAGTAAGTGCGTAAGAAAACTATACGATGCTACATTAAAGCTTGCACCACAACCTTCATCAACTGAACGCTGCATCATGCAACAACTTAATTTATTTCCATCAATAACATTAAATTGCATAATTACGTGACAAGGTGGTAAACAACCAGAGTCTAATTGTTCAACATTCCAAGCACTTATTACCATTCTACGTGATGTTCTTTGTTCTGGGTCTTTTAATGTATTTATTACATTTTGTAGTTGGTCTATTCCTTTTCCAGAGTAATCAGCATCACAACCCTTATATGGTGCATTCCAGAACCTCCACGAGAATCCATAAAGGCTTCCCGCATCCCCTTCTTCATAATGCTGTAACCCTCTTGAATCTAAAAATTCTCTGGTGGTATTTCCATCCCATATATGAACCCCAACATCATTCAACCGCTTATTTGATGTATCACCTTTAATAAACCATAGCAATTCTTTAAGGCAAGTTTTCCAAGCAGTTTTTTTGGTAGTGAAAATTGGAATTTTTCCATTTTCTAATGAATAATGCTGAGCCGCACCGATAGCGGTTTTAACATTTCCATTTCTTCCTTTTTGCATAGAACCTTCATTTAGTAAGTCTTGAATTAAGTTAAGATACTGGTATTCCTCGTGCTTAGGCTGTGAAGGGTCACGATTTTTATGCTTATTGATTTCAACAACGTTTTTCAACATACCAAATGATATATACTAAATTAAAAGATTTATATTTATGTTTTTTACAAAAATTATAATAAAGGTAAGTTATTATAATTTTTCCTGGTTATCGGAATCGAACCGATGACCGACGGATAGCCGCTTTATGTAAATAAAGATTATACCATTACAGTCCGTCGCTCTTTGTTGCAGTAATTAAACTGTACCAACTGAGCTAAACCAGGACCCACACACTTTGTGTAAATAACTTACACAATAATAATCATAAAGTATTTTTTATATTGTTTATTGTAAAACAAATTTCTATTACTTTGTATATATAAATGGAAATAATAAACGAATCAGATTTATCAAAGAAAACCTTCTTGTCTCATGTATTCTCAACAACAGAAGAGGGACAAGCAGAATTATTAAATGTAATTCAATATTCATCAATGGGAGTAGTTCCAATAGTAATGTTAAATAAAATCGTTCAACGATTCATCCCAGAGGCGGACCCCGAGAAGTCAAGTTTAGAACTTTTAGCAGAAATATTTATTCAATTGACAATAATGTTTTGCGGTGCAGTAATCATTCATCGTATTATCACATATTTCCCAACATATAGTGGTTTCAAATACGAGAACTTGACATTAACAAATGTAATATTGGTATTCTTAATCATAGTATTAAGTATCCAAACAAAGTTAGGATTAAAAGTAAACATTTTAGTAGATCGTGTAATTGAACTATGGAATGGACCATCTACCGAAGAGACTAAACAAAACGTCAAACAGAATGTTCGTGTATCACAACACGTCCCAAGTCAAGCAGACCATTTAGACAATAGTCAAATGCAGGGTGGAACTTTTCCCCCAGCACCAGTAGCAACCGCAAGACCAGATATGGGTCAACAAAATATGATGGCAGCACCAGAGATGTCATTTGGACCTATGGCAGCAAATAGCGCACTAGGTGGTTCATTTGGAGCGGCATTTTAAATGAGTTGTTTAAGAAACTGACAAACGGCTCCATTCGCATTATAATTACATAAACGTTTGGAATGTTCGACGAATTTATTTTTACATATTTGATGCTTTTCTATTAGGAAATCATGAAATGGTTGAGAAAATAATGGCTTTTTTTGTAGGTCATACAATAATTCACCAAGCACCATATAAAAATCCATTTTTTTACTTTGACAATCAATATAATTTTCTTGTGCTGTTTTAGTAGGTATTATTGGTAATAAATGGTGACAGCTTTCAACATTACTAAAATCATTAGGAGAACGAAGACTACTAAAAAATAAAAATAACATTTCTTCAACAATATAATAGTGATTGTATAGTAAACTATTATTGATAGTAGTTTTAACTAGTGATAAAATAGTAGTCCATTCACATATAGTTCGTTTAGTATTTGTATTCAATAGTAAGAATAAATCTTTTTCGAAATGAAGTGAAGATATGAATTCTTGTAATGTAAATTGAGTAGGCATCTTATTGTAAAATATAATAATATTTTTATTATATTTTACTAGAGAATAATTATGTATTGAAGTTGATGGAATTCACCAAATCCATTTTTTGCAAAGATGCATTAATCGTTTTTTCTTTTTCAATGTTTGCAAATAAGTAATCAGTAGTAGGTTTATGTTCCTTTTTCTTAATTTGTTTATAAACCAAACTAATATTATCACATACCGAGTTTATAGTAGATTTATTTGGCATAAGTTCAATATCAGTGGGTATGTTTTCAGTTAATAACGCAACCGCAAAGTAGAGTAAATAACGTCTTCTTTTGTTAGTGCTACTCGTATATTTTATACAAAAAATAGTATGAAGTGAATTCATTAAAGCTTCTATGTATTTATTTTTGAGTTCATAGCAATGGTAAAATAATGCATCCCATAAAATCCAGATAATATTCGTTTTAAATTTAGATTCAATAGGGTTGTCGAGTCTAGGGTCACATATACAAGGACGTTTATTACTATTACATGCAATAGAAAATTCGATAAGCCATTCAATCCAATAACAAGCGTGTATAGTATCCTTTCTATCTTTAGATATGTTGTAAGAAAATTCATTAATAGGTATAAGAAGTTCTTTTGGGTCATCTTTTCGAAGAATATGTTGAATATAATTAGTAGATGGCGCTTGTAACCTATCAGAAATTTGTGTCATATCAAATTCTTCTTTTCGCTTGATTCGAATAGGTTCAAAACTATGTTTTCTATTAGACAATGTTAAAGTGGCTACGATTTCAGCAAATAAATGTCTAATTGTAGGATGATTCCTTAATTGATGGGGATATGTAAAATTGCCTTCATTAATGATAGCTTGAAATATAAGAAACCGTTTTTCAAGATAAATAATAATTTTGGGATTACCAATATGAATATGTTTCCCGGCATAATGAAGTATATTTTCCCAAACATCCATAAAATGTCCGGCACATATTAATTCGCAACACCAATAACAAGCCGGTTCAATTTGTCCTTTAATCATGTGTTCGATAAAATGATTACGAACTTTTAATTTTTTATAGTTAGAAAATGATATTCCATTAAATTCGTTAGGTAAACGTGAATCATTAATATTTGTTCCGTCACTAACTTCTGGTAAATTTTCGTCAATCATATAGTTTTGTATATCAAGAGACAAAACTATAAAAAAATGAACTAAATTATTGTTTTTTCCAAACAGAAACAAAAACAGGGTCTGTATTTAATCCATGAATCCAATCAAGACCAGGACCATATTGATGTTCTTTTAAAAAAGTATCAACCATTTTTAGTCCAGATTGCGTCATTGTTTTTTTGAAGTAACATAAGTCATCTTCTGAATTAAAGTCTTGTTCAATAATTAATAATTTAATATTGTCTAAAATATTTGGGAAATCTTTCAACATATCAACAAAATTTCCTTCATTATCTATAATTAAAGTATCGAATTGTAAATTATATTTACTGATAAAATCATTAAACGTTATAGTATTTACAGGGGTTGAGCCTTCTATCTGGGTTTTATATGTATACCAATAACGAGAATATAATGGAAAGTTGGATATAGCAGAATTTTCAATATGAAATCCAAAATTATTGATATCACGATTATATTTGAGTGTGTCAAGTTCTCTAGTAGATGGTTCAACTACAACGTGATTACTTTTGTTGCTTAAAATATAGTTAATTATACAAGAATTTCTACCGATAGAACCACCGAGTTCTAGAACAATATTATCAGGTTGGATATGTTTTAATGCCATTAGTTGTTCTGGTATTTCTTCTAATAGTTGGTTCTTATCATGAAATGATATGGTTTTATGGACTTCGTTTAACTTTAAATTAGTTTCGTTTAATTCCGCATCAACGTATTTATACATAAAAAAGTATTATGAATATTATTCATATAATTGTTTTATATTCTTTTATTCAGTAATAATTCTAGGAACGACATTGATAGTTTGTAATTCTTGTGACATTAATTTATATGCGTATGGAATTTCAACTTTGGAAAAGTCAGTATGATTATCACATGTTTTACAGAAATGTATGCTAAAATCGGCAGTATTATACATTCTATTTTTCTGTCCGTCGTTATAGGACGCAATCATACCACATTTATTACATACGTGTGTGCTGTATTTATCTGAAACATTATACATTCTTTCTCTACAAAATCTGGAAATACCGTGTGCTATCATAACATCTCTTTCCATTTCTCCTATACGGAAACCACCATCACGACTTCTACCTTCAGCTGGTTGTCTAGTAAGATTAACCATAGGTCCAATAGATCTACTATGTTGCTTATCTGTAACCATATGCTTCAATCTTTGATAAAATACAGGACCAATATAAATGCTAGTTTCAAGTTGTTCGCCAGTCAATCCATTATATAGTAATTCATTACCATAACTTTCATATCCTAGCTTTTGTAATTCATTAGCAATTGTAGCAACATCCAAATTTCCAAAACTAGTTCCATCACCAAACATACCTAATTCCAATAATACTTTACCCAATAGTGTTTCTTTAAGTTGTCCGATAGTCATTCTAGAGGGAATAGCATGAGGATTGATGATAATATCTGGGCGATGTCCGTCTTTTGTGAAGGGCATATCACACTCAGGTATAATATTACCAACAGTTCCTTTTTGTCCGTGCCTTGAACTAAATTTATCACCAAATATGGGTTTTCTTAAAGCACGAACTCTTACTTTTGCGAAGTTATAACCATCTCCATTACGACCAGTATAATTTTTATCAATATAAGTTTCTTCAGTTGTTCTGAACGTTTTGCTTTGGTCTTCATATTTTATAGTTTTCATAGGGTCATTTCTATTTTCTTTAATAGGTACAGTTTTTGCAATAATAACATCTCTATTCTCAACCAATGTATTTTCAGGTATAAACCCATCAGAGTTTAATTTACTGTAATTACCAAACTTAATACCTTTTGTTTTAGCTGGGTCAGGCTGACATCTGATAATTTCATCACGAATAATATTTTTATCTTCATCTTTTTCAGTATGATAAATTGTAGCAAGGAATAAACCTCTATCGAGGGAACCTTTATTAATAAGCACACTATCCTCTTGATTATAGCCAGTATGAGTCATAATAGCAACATGGATTTGAGTACCAGACGGTATTTGATTAAGATGTATAAAATTCATTAATCGTGTATCTACAAGAGGTCTAGTAGGATAATTCAATACATATGCGGTTTTATCCATACGCTTATCGTAATTAGTTGCATATACACCCATTGCTTGCTTACCCATTGCGCATTGGTAGGTGTTTCTAGGTGCTTGATTGTGCTCTGGATAAGGTACACAAGAAGCTAACACGCCAAATATAGTGCTAGGATGAATTTCACAATGTGTATATTGGAAATAAGCATTTGGGTCTTGAATATAATTACTTTTACATTTCATTGCTATCATTGAGAAGTTTTGCTCTTCAGGATCAATATATTCAATGACAGATTCGTCTAGTTTACAGTTTGTAAGGAGGTCATTCCACGAAATTTCTTTTTTGTTTAGTTTGTCAATAATTTCACTTGTAATGAGAGCTTTGTTATCTCTAACACGTAATACAGGACGAGTTAGTCTACCACTATCATTACAAATACGGATTTCTAGAGTATCGTAATTAAACGTAATTGATGTGTAAATGTTAATAATGCCTCTATATTTCTTATCTTTCATTTCGTTATACAATTCAATAGGATTCTCGGCAATACCGACCCAACAACCATTTATAAATACTTTTACTTTGTTACTTAAATGAATAGGGTCAGTATCATTAACCGAAATAATATAAGGATTTACATAGTCATATAAAGCAGAACTATTAGTAGGGATGGTAATATGAGCCATATAACTGATATTTTTAACTACACCAATCGACTGACCTTCTGGAGTTTCCGCAGGACACAAAAACCCCCAAGTAGTATTATGTAATTTTCTGGGCGCAATCAGTTCGCCACTTTTTTCAAGAGGAGTATTGATTCTACGTAAGTGACTTAATCCAGAAACATAAGTAAGACGATTAAGAACTTGTGCTACACCAACCTTACTACTATTTGATTGTTTAATACTAAAATCACCAGTAGATAAAGCTCTATTGATACCATTTTCAATCGTAGTTGATTTCATAATTTTATAAATATTAGTAGCATTAATGATATTCTCATAATCTTCCATAGAACGCCAAGACCCATTATTAATTTCGCGAACAATTTGTTTTTGCATTTCCTTAACCAGTTTATTGAAATAGTTTCTGAATAGATTGTTTAAAAGAGTTCCCGTTAATTCAATACGTTTATTTACATATGAATCACGGTCATCTTCTTTAAACATACCAAGACTGGTTTGAATTAATTTTTTAGCCATATAGCCGAGTAAGTATATTTTTTGCTTAACAGTTTGACAATGAGGGAATAGGTCAGAATCAAGGACATCTTTGGCAAATTCTTGTTTTTTCCTAAGACCAGTTTCTTTATCCATATTTAATGGTGTAAATGCTACATAAGAAGTAATGTAATCCATAGCGTCTTCCTGAGTCATATATTTATTAGAATCAATAATAGATGCTTGAAGACATTTTAATACATTTTGTTGTCCTTTATCGTCAATATCCAAAATAATATGACTGCAAATATCTTTATCACTAATAACACCCAATGCTCGAAATACAATAAATAGCTCAATGGGTTGTTTAATACGAGGTATAGATATGTATATTCCATTTCCAAAACCGTTATTTTTACTAGAAATCATCATTTCGATTTGCTTTGGAGAAATACATTTAAAATCCGGTACTGATTTGATTTCTGCGATCCAAGTCCATTTTGTCGTGTTTTTACCATCAAAAACGTAAATTCTATTTTCTGCTGCCCTCTCTTGACCTAGAACAGTTTTCTCTGAACCTTTAATGATGAAATATCCACCACAGTCCATAGAACATTCTCCAGTTTCTTGTGGAGTTATATGAGGATTTTGTGTAAGAACACAAATACTGGACTTAATCATAATCGGTAATTTCCCAATATTGATTTTGGGTAAAAACTTTTCAACAGTTTTTGGATTATCCATATTTTCAGTATTACGAATGACATATTTAATATTGATATCAACTGTCATAGTAGAAGCGTATGTAAAATTTCTTAATTTAGCTTCTTGAGGCAACATTGTTTTAGTGGCTCCATTATTTTCGTGAATTTGTGGAGGATATAATTTAAAATTAGTGAAATTGATAAATATTTCGAGAAAGTATTTATTTTTCTGTTCGTTGTAATCATTTTCTGAACGAATAACCACCGGGTTAAACATTTGGATTGTTCGTTGTATTTGATAATTGACAAAGTTATTGTAAGATTCTAATTGATGCCTCACCAATCTTTCCAAATGCTTACCATCGAAGTAAGATTCAATAATATTATAAGGTTCTTCGGTATAATCGCCGAGATGTTCTAATAATTTAGCTTCATCATCGGTAATAGAAGACATAATACTATCAAGATGTTCTTTTTGTCTATTTTCATTATCAATAATAAACTTGATATTGTTTTTATCGAATGAATCATCAACCGATTTATGCATATTATCGTTACCAGATAATACAGGATTGTTGGAAAGTACGGTGGATTTTAAGTCGTACTTCATTATTACGAAATTTATGTGTTATAATTCAAATAAGTTCTTTTCAATTTTTTATTTACATTCTTGAAAGAATATAGACATAATTAAATATTGTAGTTAATGGAAGAATCAAATTATACAAATTTTATAAGGCATTTAGATTCTTATGATATAAATGAGCCATTTATAAAGGGTGAATATGAAATATTACGACAATCGATACGAAATAATTATGTAAATATGAACCTAGATAAAATACCTCAAATTAAATGCGATTACAAACGTAGCCAAACTAATGATTATCTTATGCCGTTTTATTCATTGAAGTTAATTAAAACGAAGGAAGAACAAATAAAAAAGGACGTTTTGGATTTATCATTAAACCCGCCGACAAATACTATAACAAAGAAAACAAAAGAAGAAAATATAGATGTGGAGATAAATAGTATTGATGATTTAATCAATGTATTGAACGCATATAAATATGAAGCAGATACGGAATACAATATAGATTTAGAAACACTACATAAAATTAAAACGGAATTGGTGTTATTAAATAATATGGTAGGAATAAAAACCTTGAAACAGTCAATTTTAAATCAACTATTATATTTTATTCAAGGGTTACATAATAATGAAGAAGGAGGTGATTATAAACATACAGTTATTTATGGACCACCAGGAACTGGTAAAACAGAAATAGCAAAAATAATAGGAACTATGTATTCAAAAATAGGAATATTGAAGAAGAATATCTTTAAAAAAATAACTCGTAATGATTTAATAGCAGGTTATTTAGGTCAAACGGCAATAAAAACAAAACAGCTAATAAATGATTGTTTAGGTGGTGTATTGTTTATTGATGAGGCATATTCATTGGCGAGTTCAGAGAGTAATGATAGTTTTTCAAAGGAATGCTTGGATATATTATGTGAATCGTTAAGCGACCATAAAGATGATTTAATGGTAATTATAGCAGGATATGAAAAAGAAATGAATAGTACATTTTTCAAAGCAAACCAAGGGTTAAAATCAAGATTTATTTGGAGATTTACTATTGATAATTATAGTTCTTTTGAACTAATGAAAATATTAGAACAAAAAGTGAAAAATCAAGGATGGGATTTTGTAGATGATAAAATTCTAAATGTAAAATGGTTTGATAAAAATATAGAACATATGAAAAGTTATGGTAGGGATGTAGAATTATTATTTACCTATGTAAAAATATGTCATGGAAGGCGAATATATGGTAAAAATAAAGAATTGCGTAAAAAAATAACACAAGAAGATTTAGATAGTGGGTTCAAGATGCTGTTGGAGAATAAAGAAAAACAGGAAAAATCGTTTATTTCTACATTATATGTGTAATATTATATTTTGTTTAGGAAATTATAATATTAGTTACGATCTATTATTTCTTTTCGTATGAGTAATTATATATATGAGTGACAAGAAGGTATTAACAATTAACCCTGAATTATTTACATTTTCAAATAATAATAATAAATCAAAAAAAGTAAAACCGAAAGAACCAAAACAAGAAAAGATACGTGTAAAAAATCCGGTTAATAAAAAACAAGATACATTACGAAAACAATCCTTATTGAAAATGATAAGAAAACATCAGGAAGAAAGATATAAACGGTTATTTGATAATACAAAACAACAATCTACACCAAGTAAAGTAAATACAGAGACAGAAAAATTTAATAAAGAGTTTGATAATGCTCGCGAATATCTCGATAACTTAACAAAAAAGAATGAATTGAATGTTCCAAAAAATACAACATTACGACAGTATCCAAGTATAACCAGCGAACCAGCATTAAATACACATGTTTCATCTACGCCGACTATAACAACAAATATACATGCAAGTCATAATATTACACCACAATATGGTTGTTTAAAAAATGGTAATTTACCAACTTATCGTAATTATATGAATAAGACACAAAATAATAGACCAGCATTACATATAGGAGAAAATACTCCATTAGTTAGTAATATTCCTACAACAAATAATCAACCAAATAAACCTAGTGAAATGAATGTCATAGAGAGCAAACCTGTAACTCAAAATAATATTATAGATAATAGAATAACTGACGGATTAAAAAAAATGAGTGAATTAAAACAAAAGCAAGACATATTAAATAAGATAAAGTATGGTGGTAAGCCAAAAAAAATGAGAAGAAAAAAGACGCTACGTAGGACTTATAAAATTGGACGTTCTCAAGTAGCACCCAAAGTATCCGTATTGGTATCAAATAAAACGCTAAGAAATAAGGTAACTACTAAAAGCCAATTATTGAAACAAACGCCAATATTGGATGTAAAAAAATATCTTATAAAACAAGGTATTATTAAAATTGGGGCTACTACACCGAATGATGTGTTACGTAAAATGTATGAAAGTATGGCGTTGATATGCGGTGAAGTTCAAAATCATAATCCGGATACATTGTATCACAATTTCATTAACGGAACAGATTGAAAACTATATAAATAGCATATACTATTATTAAGACTTGGAATGTTATGAAATAATTTATATATTTATCAATAGAATTGGGTAGTGCAAAAACATCACAACTATTGTTTTTTTGAATGGGTATAAACACCTTTTCTTCATTGATTATTTGTCTTGTAATATCAGGAGAAGGTGTAAGTGGTTTACTATATATTGGTATATTTTCATCGGAATACTTCCTTATATAATAATCATTATCATCGATCTCTAAGAAATTGCCATATTCCATTTTGTTTTGTTGATATATATAAGTAGTTATAATTCTATATATCAATTTTTTGATTGAAAATAATGTTTGTAAATTTGTATAATTACATTTGTGAATTGTATTTTACAATACTGATTATGGTAACAAACATATATAATTAAAAATATTTAGCATTATATAATGTAGTGGAGTTTATATAATGTCTATAGAACAACCAATATTTTCGTTGGAACAAAAAGAAGAAATAACCAGATATGTAAATTCATATAGAGCTCGTCACGGTTCTCCACCTTTGGTTTGGGATGATACAATTGCGAAGTTTTCTCAAGAATATTCATATTATCTCGTTAGTAATAATTTATTTCAGCATAGTGATAATAATGATTATGGAGAGAACTTAGCATATTTTCAGGGTCAAGGTAACAATATGATGGAATTAATAAAGAAAAGTATAGATTTATGGTACGATGAAATAAAATTATACAATTTTAATAATCCAGGGTATTCTCCAGGAACCGGACATTTTACGTGTTTAGTATGGAAAGCAAGCACGAGATTTGGTATGGGTTATTCGTATAATCCAGAAACACGTATTGTTGATGTAACTCAGAATACAGCACCTCCTGGAAATATAATAGGTCAATTTCAAGAAAATGTATTGCCACCAATTACGTCGGAACCAGAACCAGAACCGGAGCCGGAACCCGAACCAGAACCCGAACCCGAACCAGAGCCAGAGCCAGAGCCAGAACCGGAACCAGAACCAGAGCCGGAACTAGAACCAGAACCGGAGCCGGAACCAGAGCCGGAACCAGAAGATATATATATGGATAATGTATTTAAAATCAAGGAAATATTATATGCTTTGTATTTACTATCTAATTACATTCGTCTTAAACGAAGACAGAGTATAATAGTTGATTTAATAAATCAAATAATATCACAATTATTATTATTGGATAGAACTATTGTTACTGAATTGGAGTATATTGTAAATCGTATGCATTTTTTACGATATGCGATTATAACAAAACGACGTAGATATGTATTATTAAATATAATAAGTGAAATAATAGTGATGCTTTATAAGTATACAAGAAATACTTTATAAATAAATATAAATATAAAAATTTATATATGTTAGTTCAAATGAAGTCAGACGCAACCAGTAGTGTCAGTATTTATAAAGAATATTTTACATTAACACAAAAATATCGTGAAGAATATGGTAAAAAAGTAGTAGTTTTATTACAAGTGGGTGCGTTTTTTGAAATATACGGAATAAAAAATGACAATGATGAAATAAATGGTAGCAATATATCAGAAGTATGTGAAATATGTCAATTAAATATATCAGAAAAGAAAATACAATATGATAATGGTGGCGTATTAATGGCGGGTTTTCGAGATTATACAGTTGATAAATATCTTTCTCGTCTTACTGATTATGGATATACAATACCAGTATATATCCAAGAAAAGGAAGGAAATGTAGTAAAACGTGTATTAGATAGAGTATATTCACCAGGAACATTAATTTCGTGTGATACAGATACTTCTCCAGTAATGACTAATAATATAATGTGTATATGGATGGAAACATACAAACCAACCATAAGAAAAGGTAAAACTAAATCAAATATTCGTGATACTATTATATATGGTATTTCAGTGGTTAATATTTTTACTGGAAAATCATATATTTTTCAATATGAAACTACTTTTTATATGAATACTACTACATTTGATGAATTGGAACGATATATATCAGTGTATTCACCAAGTGAAATAGTAATGATAACGCCATTTGATGATAGTGATTTGGATAAAATAATACAATATTCAGGTATTCGTTCAACCAGTATTCATAGAGTATCTAATGGAGAAGATATTAGTATTAAAGTGAAACGATGCGGAGAACAGAGATATATAAAACAAATACTAACAGCTTTTTTTAAAGAAGATACATATGATGTTTGTAGTGAATTTCAAACAGATACAATCGCAACCCAGTCGTTTTGTTATTTATTAGATTTTATACAAGAGCATAATTCTGAATTGGTTAGAAAAATATCTATTCCACAATTTAATAATACAACTGATAGAATGATTTTGGCGAATCATACATTAAAGCAACTGAATATAATTGATGATAATATAATGGAAAGTAAGCAATATGGAACGTTATCGTCTGTATTAAATTTATTGAATAAGTGTTCTACACCAATGGGAAAACGTAGATTTCAATACAAATTAACGAATCCAGTGTTTGATGTAGAATGGTTGAATCTAGAATACTCTATGACCGAACAGTTTTTATCAGATGATAATTATAGTTTGGTTGATAATTTTCGCAAACAAATGAAACAAATTCGAGATATGGAAAAAATATGCCGTCAATTGGTTGTTAAGAAAATCTATCCTTCATCTGTTTACCAATTATATAATGGTATTAAAATAATTCAACAGTTAAATGTATGTCTTTATGAATTGCCCGATATATGTCAATATTTAATAAAAGGTATAATTGGATTGCATTCAGGTATAGACCCAAATACGTATATAGAACAAGAAAGTCAATCTATAATTAATTTCCTGGAAACACATTTTATATTGGAAGAGTGTAAAAATATATCCTCTATGAGTAGTTTTTCACAAAATGTAATTGAATCGGGTATATCTGAAGAATTAGATGAATTGATAATAGAAAAGAACAATTGTGTGGATGAATTTAATAGAATTTTTACATATTTAAACACTTTAATGAAGTTAAATGAGAAGAATTCGGACATAGATTATATCAAACTACACGAAACAGAAAAGAGCGGAAGATTCGTACAAATAACTCAAAAAAGGTCAGTATCATTAAAACAATATATGATAAAGTATGAAAAAGAAAAAGGTAAAGATATTGATTATCCAATAAAGTCAGATGATATTAAATTTACAAAAGCATCAACAAGTAATATGAATATAGAATCTCCACGATTAAATGAAGTTCTACGAAAAAACTCTGAATATAAAGAAAAAATCAATAACATGATATCAAAAGTTTATCTGCAAGTGTTATCAGAATTCGTAAGAGAACATTTTGAATCATTAGAATGTCTATGTGAATATATCGCAAAGTTAGATGTAATTGTTTGTAAGGCATATATTGCCAAGACATATAACTACTGTAAACCAGAAATTAATGAAAAGGCGGAAAAATCATATGCTGATGCTTGTGATTTGAGACATTGTTTAATAGAACATATTCAACAAAATGAGTTATATGTGACAAATGATATATGCATAGGTAAAGAGAATAATAAAAAAACAACAAATGGCATATTATTATATGGAACTAATGCTGTTGGTAAAACAAGTTTGATTCGTGCATTGGGAATATCAATCGTTCTAGCTCAATCAGGTATTTATGTGCCTTGTAGTTCTTTTACATATAAACCATACACAGCAATTTTTTCACGTATTCTTGGAAATGATAATATTTTCAAAGGATTATCAACGTTTGCTGTGGAAATGTCGGAATTGCGTGTAATTTTAAAAATGGCTGATAAAAATAGCTTAGTATTAGGTGATGAGTTATGTTCTGGAACTGAAATGGAATCTGCTTTGAGTATATTTGTTGCTGGGTTAAGTAAATTGCATAAAAATAAATCGTCCTTTATATTTGCTACTCACTTTCACGAAATCATTGATTTTGAAGAAATAAAAAAGTTGAAAAATTTATATTGTTATCATATGGCAGTTACATTTGATCGTGAATTGGATATACTTATATATGACCGTAAATTACGAGAAGGGTCAGGTCCTAGGACTTATGGATTAGAAGTATGTAAATCATTATACTTAGAAGAAGACTTTATGGAAGAAGCATATAAAATCAGAAATAAATATTATCCAAATGAACGTGGTGAATTATCTAATAAAACTACAAAGTATAATGCTAAAAAAATAAAGGGGAAGTGTGAGATGTGTAAGGAAACATTAGGAGAAGAAATACATCATATTAATCAACAGAAAGATGCGAATAGCGATGGATTCATTGGAAGTTTTCATAAAAATCATCCAGCAAATTTGATGTCAATATGTGAAAAATGTCACGATAATATACATAGTAAAGAACCTCTTGAAAATACTATGATAATTCGTAGAAAGACCACAAATGGATATATGTTAAAAGAAAATACAAAAAAAGATAAAGATATCTATGCTAGTATATAATTCAAATGAATGGTATATAATATAAAAATAATGTTATATTATATATATGGTTGATATGTATGGTTGTTTTTTTATTTTAATTTTATTACATAATCCAATTAAAATATTTTGCGATGTATTAAATAATACAAATTTAAATAATAGACAATTGGTTGCGTCAGATTATTTTTCAGAAACGTATAAGTATGTGCTTTCAAGCGCAACTGATACAGCCGATAATATTAGAAGTGTATATTCAATAGATGTAGATGGTGATGGATATATTGATATATTATCTGCTTCAAAGGATACAGGTGAAATAGCCTTTTGGAAAAATGATGGTTCAGAGAATTTTACCAAGTATGTTTTAACAACAAGTGCGGGTCAAGCAAGATGTGTATTTGCTATAGATGTAGATGGTGATGGGGATATAGATGTTCTTTCAGCATCATCATTTGATGATACCATTTCTTGGTGGGAAAATAATGGTTCAACAAGTGTTACCGAACATCAAATATCTACTAATGAGGATGGTGCTCGATGGGTATTTGCTATAGATATAGATGGAGATGGTGATATAGATGTATTATCTGCATCTTTTAGTGATGATACAATTGCTTTATGGATAAATGATGGTTCAGAGTCTTTTACAGAACAAGTAATAACTAGTACTGCTGATGGTGCAAGATTTGTATATGCAACAGATATAGATAATGATGGTGATATTGATATATTAGGAGTGTCAAGTAGAGATGATACAGTATCATGGTGGGAAAATGATGGGTCGGAAAGTTTTACAGAAAATGTATTAAGTAGTTCAATTAGTAATGCTCGTAGTGCATATGTAATAGATGTAGATAATGATGGTGATAATGATATCATAACGTGTAGTTATGATGATGATACTGTTTCATGGTGGGAAAATAATGGTTCAGAGAGTTTTACAGAAAATACATTAAGCACAACTATTGATGGTCCAGAATCAGTATATGCAATGGATATGGATAATGATGGTGATATAGATATAATTTATGCGGCTTCTAGAAGTAATCAGATAGGATGGTTTGAAAATGATGGTTCGGAAAGTTTCACACATCACGTAATTACTACTTCCGCAAGTAGTGTTAGACAAATATATACAATTGATGTAAATGGTGATGAAAAACCTGATATAATTTCTGCTGAAAGCGGTAGTGATACATTGGCATGGTGGAAAAATATGTTATCTAATTACCCAACCGGACAGCCAACTTCTCAACCGTCGGGACAACCGACTAGTCAACCATCTGGAAAACCATCAGGTCAACCATCTGGAAACCCATCAGGGCAACCAACTTCTCAACCAAGTGGAAAACCCACAGCTCAGCCTTCTGGTAGACCTTCAGGACAACCTACATCTCAACCTAGTTCAAATCCATCAGGGCAACCAACTTCTCAACCAAGTGGAAAACCCACAGTCCAGCCATCCGGACAACCAAGTAGTCAGCCATCAAGCCAACCAACATCTCAACCATCGGGGCAACCTACAAATCAACCAACTACACGACCATCCGGACAACCAAGTAGTCAGCCATCAGGAAAACCATCAAGCCAACCAACTACACAACCGTCAGGGCAACCTACAAATCAACCAACTACACGACCATCCGGACAACCAAGTAGTCAGCCATCTGGAAAACCATCAAGCCAACCAACATCTCAACCATCGGGGCAACCTACAAATCAACCAACTACACGACCATCCGGACAACCAAGTAGTCA
>Ga0181585_10000803_pt1 | contig 26986 bp, 26 predicted proteins | sample 071ome_29_FD_132469 | JGI IMG/M metagenome (GOLD analysis project Ga0181585, IMG submission 132469) | Coastal salt marsh microbial communities from the Groves Creek Marsh, Skidaway Island, Georgia - 071407BT metaG (megahit assembly) | ecosystem: Environmental > Aquatic > Marine > Intertidal...
GAGGGTGAGATTTTAATTTTAGTTGGGCGTATAGCGTACATGTATGGCGCTTGGATAGTCGTAAGCCGTAATTGCTGTTATGGGCTCACCGCGTCGATACTTCTCTAGGAGAGAAACGACCGTCACCCGGCGTGTTTTCGCCAAAGGTTCACGTAAGTAACTACGGTGAAACGGGCTACAGAACGTACGCGTTAGTTGCCTTGTAGCTACGTGCCACATTACTTTCTACAGCTGACGGCTATCACTTCGAACGAGATGAACTGGAAGGTATACTTTTCTTCTGGATAGTTTCTGTGGACTATTTTTCACGTTGAAAATTTCTTTATTATTTTGCGATTCACGATGTCAAAGAAAATGGGCGGTAAGAACGGTATTCAGAGAGCGAAAATAGCTTGGAACGTAATTTATTCCTGTATCGCGTAAAGCTATCATCATTATTAAGTAATTTTACGTCACGTCTTTCAATAGCGTTCTACTCTCATCTTTTCGTTTTTAGCGTATCAAAAGTGAATATGTATTCACTTTATCAATACATATTGATGAGGTAAATGCCTTCTTGTAATCCATATTTCAATTTCACTTTCACTTGAAGCCAGCACACAGTTTGGTAACCTGAGTGTCGCAAGCGCACGTTTCGGACGCAACGTACACAGCGTGGCTGCGGCTTCGAACGGGCTGTCTCAGATTCGAACGGCAGTTTTCCGAGCGAGTTACAATATAGTGCACGGTACTAACCATCTAGAGCGAACGTAAGTTGCAAGTGATATCTTTTACTTACTGTCGAAGACTCCGGAAGTCTCACGCGACCCGTGCTCGCACGCGCGTTCTTTACTCAACACTAACGATATGGTCGCCCTCGTTACGTAGATGGATATTGAAAAATTGCAACGCTTAGCTGGTGCGGTGCGGACCGGTGGAAAAGGTTCGATGCGTAGGTATGTCTAACTTCAAGGGTGCTCGGTCACCCACTTAACCCCGTCCGCAGGAAGAAGAAGGCCCAGCATAAGACCGTCAGTGGCGACGATAAGCGCCTCCAGTCGACGTTGAAGAAGATGGGTGTTAATCCAGTACCGGGGATTCAAGAAGTCAATATTTTCCATGCTGACTCGGTCACACAGTTTGTGAACCCCAAAGGTAGGTTTTGACTCTAGTAGTGTTCGGGCACACTCAAAGTTTTCTCAACAGTTCAAGCTTCTATGCCAGCCAACACTTATGTCGTCAGTGGTCACTCCGAGACAAAAAGTAAATTATCCCATAGCAAGCAAGACATTCGTTGACGTCTCAATAGGCCTGCAAGATATTCTGCCAAACATCGTCAGTCAACTAGGTACCACTGGAACACCCACTTCATACTACCACGACTAATATATTTTTAGGGCCTGAAAACTTGGCGAGCTTGAAGAAGATGGCGGAGCAATATCAGTCCGAGAATGCGTGATATTGCAGCACGATTATCAACGAGTTACGTAGCGTTCTCTACTTTAGAGGTGAAGTTTAACATGCTGCGCTGCTCACCCACGGCCAATAGGTCACTAGCATGTGATAACCAGTTGTAGAAAACGCCATAACATCCATGTTTAAATAATCCCCGTCCAGACTACCCCACCATTGAACATTGTAGCTTGAGAATCGCATTACACTGCATACAGAGTAGATCCAAGAGCGAAAACTATTTGTCATCACTGCCACTATCGCCGGTAGAGAGGTGACTCGTCACTTACAGTCATACCTGCATATAATCTCAGAGATATTAACAGTCTGCAACCAAAGTCGAAGTATGGTGTAATTCGGCGTGATATGAAAATCTCTAGTCTGGGGCTGAAAGCCCCCAATTGATAAACACTCATACCTTCACCAAGAAATACTAAAGCCGACTAACACTGAAATCCATAACTTGCAAAATACCAACTTATCGTGAAAGTTATCATGCAAGTTATCGGTCAACGACTAACAATAGTGTGACCCGCTAAATGCAAGTTATGGTGCAAGTTATGGATTTCATTGTTAGTCGGCTTAAGTATCGTACTTGTATGTGGGCTTTGCCCAAAGTTATCGTCAAATTTACGTGATTTCGATAACTTGATGCACAAAATGTTTCTCTTTCGCGTTTTTTCGACAACTTGCTGATAACTTTATCTACGATGCTCTTAATCAGCCTAAGTCACCTAACTGCCTAAAGATGTAGGCCAGGGTAAAAAAACTTCAGTGAGTCACTCCCCGGCCGTTGTATGTGAGACAGGTGTGTCAGTCGCCGTGAATTCAAGTTTGGCATCGAGTGCGAGCCCGTTGACTCGTGCAGCTACACCCGCAGCTTTCAAACAAGACTCTCAAGCAATTTTTCTCAAACATTTTCGAGGTTGCAGTTGAGAACTAGAGAAAGATGAACGTTTTCAGATTTGGTACTCTCCTGAGCTTGTTCGCTACGTTTCTGTCTTAACAAATCACACAGTCGGGGATATGACGCATCTCGCTAGTATATTGGTAAGCATCTCGTTTTCTAATGAACGCAGCTTACTCTTGGCGCAGGCGCTCCTTCTCAAAATACACGCTACCCGTTCGTGTGCTGGACTCTCGCTTCGAACACAAGAACTTTACACCATCGTGTTTATTACTCGATACTTGGACTTATTCTTTAGCTTCATCTCGCTCTACAATACGTTGATGAAGATATTCTTCATCATGACAAGTTGCTCGATCGTTTGGTTTATGCACTGTCACCGAGTTGTGCGTCAAACATATGACCGTGAGCAAGATACGTTTCGAGTAGTTTTCTTGCTTATCCCATGTTTCCTGCTTGCTGTACTCATCAATAATGAATTCACGGTAGTAGAAGTTCTTTGGACCTTTTCTATCTATTTAGAGGCTGTCGCCATACTTCCACAGCTTGTCCTGCTGCAACGAACAAAAAACATTGATACGTTGACAAGTAACTACGTGTTTCTTCTTGGTGGCTATCGCAGCCTCTACCTACTTAACTGGTTGTATCGATACATGACAGAACCTGGCTATAGTCAAGTGATAGTTTGGATTAGTGGAATCGTTCAAACATTACTGTACTGTGACTTTTTTTACTACTACGTGCAGAGCTGGCGGCGAAATGAGCGCTTGTCACTCCCTTCATAATTATTTTTCATCCCACAGCAGGGCCACTTCGCGGGGCCATGAGGTGTACACAAAGAGCGACGAAATTGGTGATTTCATAGAACGTTTCAGTATAGCCTAGCGAAGATCCTGTTTTGAGTGCAACGAAGAAAAGTACCGTACTCAACGCACTCAACGCTGTCACGGCGCGTCGGCATCAAATCACGCACGCAAAGTCTGGTAACAGGGTATCCAAAAAGCAATGCGCAGGACGAAACATGACTCTTGTAAAGTTCGCTTCGTCGACAAAGTTGTGCGTATTCGAGTCAAACCCCTTAACCACTCGGGCACGTCCGCGTGATGGAGCTCTTCCGTCTGCACATCGCGATCGCGGACGGCAGGATTCGAACCTGCGCAGGCAGTGCCTATTTGATAGCTACGGCATATGTACTATAACAGTGTGACGCGCTCCAATTATATATCCCTCTGAAGCTGCATTTATGACTGAACGAACTACGAGTCCATAGACTACGAGTCCATAGACTGTCATAACCTGACTATGAGTCCGAAAGAGCACAGTGTCGCGCAGTGAGGCAGACCGACAGTATGACTGACTCGTCGGTGTGATGTGCCTCCTCATTTTCGTGTAATACACAACGTGTGTAGCACTGCACAAAGGATTCACACGCAAGATTCACGTACAAGTGCTACCACGCTCACAAGCGTGCAATACAGAGTGTAGTGTAGAACTTTATTTAGGAAGTGTCACAACGATGAGTGGAGTGCGCCTGGCAAGCCTCGAGCCATCGCACAGTTGCTTTATCCCGACGCAGTTAGTCAATAGACTAAGCTTTGCAGGAGCCATTGCGGTACTATCCGCTCAAAGTTTCGGTATCTCGTGGCTGTAAAATCATCTACATCTTTTTTCTAACTTGTCACAACAGGACGTGAATATAGTTTACCTATCTTACTTATCACCGCTACTTTCTATTGGCAAACCATAGATACGAAGACAGACATATGCCCAGTTCGATTGATCGTCGCGAGTCTCGACGTTGCCTTCATCGCATTGGAACTGCCGAGCCTGAACAGAACCTACCTTTTGGACATACATAGAGAACTTTTCAAAGCAGTGCTCTCACACATACCACGTGGAGAAAGCCATCTCTGTTCATCCCCTCGATCTTTCGAAGAAGCGCTGCACACCATCGAAATGAAACTTGCTCTTCGTGTGCACGATGCGTTGGCCTCGCTCAAAACATTTCAGGCACTTGTACGTTCAGCTTGCGAAAATCATGAGGATATTGATAGTGCTATATTTACTTTACCACAGCACATAGTGTTGAGTTCTTCTTTCCAGTGCGATAAATCACAAATGAAGTTGGCGACACTTTTCAGCATATTTCGCATGTTGTGTGAGATTGAAAACTTGCAAGAATTGTTTCCAGCCCAATATAAAAATACTCTAGAACTTCTACACATGTTTACTGAGCTGGAGCACATCGTGCTTTAAACAGTTGTGTATGTTGTCGAATAAAATGGAAAGTAACAGGCAAAATATTCTTGTATAACAAAAGTCATAAGTCTTTGGGAGCGACGCGCGTGCGCGTACGCATCGTAACAAACTCTTCAGCACTCGAAGGGTGGATTCCAACAGTAGTGTCAAACTGCTTTTTCGTTGCAGAGCATTTCAACGCAGTTGCAAAGCCTTGCATGATCTCGGGTGAGTCAACACCTACCATATGAGCACCAAGAACGATATCCGTACTCGCATCAACTACTAATTTCATGAAAGTTTTCTCTGTTCGCCCAGCAAGTGTTGAGCGCATGGGGGTGAACTCTGAGCAATAAATATTGCACTTGTAGCCTTTTTCAACAGCTTCTTCTTCGGAAAGACCGACAGTAGCGGCTGGAGGTTGGCAAAACACAGCACAAGGAATATTGCTGTAGTCAGGCTTGGTTGGTTTGCCGTGTACAACGCTATCAACGAAGGCCATACCTTCCATGAGAGCAACAGGTGTCAGGTTCACTCTGTTTGTGACATCTCCAACAGCCCATATACCTGGCACATTGGTACGGCTAAACTCGTCAACTATGATTGCGCCTTTTTCGTCGGTTTGTACACCGACCTCATCCAGACCAAGATGCGGACGACGTGTATTCGGTGATCTGCCCGTGGCAAACATGACGGAGTCTGTTTCAAACGCCCCCTTGTTAGTGTGAACGACTAGATCATTATCTCCATCACGCGTTATTTCAAGAGGGGTACAACTTTCCACGACTGTAATATTCCTTTTCTTCAAATTTTCATAGACTGTTCGACGAATATCCTGGTCAAAGCCCCGAAGTGGCAGATCCTGGCGGAAAACAAGCGTGACGTCAACGCCGAGTCCCTGGAAAATGTTGGCAAACTCTAATGCAATATATCCACCACCGACGATCAATATTCGTTTTGGCAGTTCTTTAAACGTCAATGCTTCGTCCGATGTTATACCTAGGTCGGAGCCTGGGATGTCAGGCCTTGATGCACTTCCACCAGTCGCGATCAGAATAGTACGTGCAGTAAACGTCTGAACACAATCCTATTGAAAAATCATATGGATGTCGAGCCGGTGGTCTCAGTCATACCTCTGATGTAACTTGAACCGTATTTGGTCCGAGCAGTCTTCCGGAACCTAAATGAACATCTACACCTGAGCTGTCTAGTAAGCGTGAGTAAATGCCGTTCAGACGAACTATCTCGTCTGTTTTTGCTTGAAGCAACTTTTCCCAGTTAAATCTTGGTGGACTTTGAATTTCCCATCCAAAGCCCGCAGCATCTTCGAATTCAGGCGAAAACGCACTTCCATACATAAGAAGCTTCTTAGGCACACAACCTCGTATCACACACGTGCCACCTAGGCCACCCTTGCTGTCTGAACTAACAGGGTCGAAGGGCATCTCGCACAGCGCTACTTTTGCGTTATTTTGTGCTGCCATTCGAGAAGCCCGTACGCCGCCAGATCCGCCACCTACTCTCCGTCAATATCCGACAATCTGTCTGGTTAGAGAAAACTTACCTATGACAAATATATCGTAGTCGAACATGTCTTCCCTAGAGGCGTTCCTTACAGCGAGCGTCGTACGCTTGAATATCTTATGAGTCGGCGCGCGAAGCACTCCTGCGAGACTACTAGTGCGTACTAGACTCGATCCAGCGAGAGCAAATGGCATCGCTCCAACTCGCGCCAGTCTACGCTCGACCGAGTTTGAGGACTTTCAAAACCCCGTCATAGCGGAGGTAGGTAGGCTATTTTTACGACCTATTTTCTGTTTGGCGGTTCACAGTATTTCCGCAACCATACTAGCAAGCGAGCCGAGGCTTGGTTGTCAACATATCAATACGCGATATCACCTATCAAACGAGACCTGAGGACGTTGCAGTAGCAAAAAGGCTTTTGTCCACGTCGCAAACGTGGCGTGGCAGACCTCACCGCACGCCGACGCGCGACGCAAGTTCGTAACGCGGTGGTGCGTAGGCGGCGGCGAGCACAAGGCATGGTGTCAATTTGACTCGTCCATCGCCTTCGCGTGCGCGGTTCGAATTGCGCTCGCGTTCAAGCCAAGAGCTTTTCGGGACGTGTCGTTCAAGCCTAACTTGAGAAAGGAAGGGAAGGTTTGGAAAGTTAGGAGGCCGGCACCTAAAGCAAATTAGGATCTTGTTGTGACTACAAGCAGTCAACATTACGTGAATGATGACGAACGATTACTACTCGCTATTTTGGTACTCATAGCTGGCTGTGTGGACTGTGGATTGCTACATCGTGAACAGGCAGCACTGTGACTCAGTTGAGTTTCAAGAGTTTGCAGCTTTTCAGGTACTTTCAGCCCACGATAGCAAATCAGTATCAGCCCACTGAACATATGCATGAGAATCGATAGAAAGACTGTTTTAAGGCAGAGGCATACCTGTACCAGTGCATTGCTCGCAGGAGTGGGCAAGTGTTCAGACCCAAAAGTTGAAAGCACTGTGGCCCTCTCAAGACCACAGTCGAAGTCCCGTATGAGGTCATCTGCGATGTCAATATCGTCAACCCACATGGGTTCGAAATCTAGGTATGTAATGGTTATATTATTTCTGTAGAGTATACAACGATTCGCATACCATCGGACCAAGTCACGAGAAACTGCACACGAGAGTTGTACACTCTCTTCTGTGATATGGCTTCAGGAACGACCTCCTCAAACATGAAGTTTCTCAAAGAAGTTGAGACCGCCTCCAGTGCGAGTCTTTTCGAAAACAGCGCCGTTGTCGCTGGAGTATTTCGCAACAACGTCTCTACGAGCGTTAGCGGCTACACACAGAATGTTATTTCCAGTATTGAACAAAAGACCAAAAAACTCACCGAACGACCGGAGTTATCTTCCAAACTTGGGTCGGCCCCAGCGTTCATCAACGTTGCAATGACTTTCTCATGAAGATAACCTGCAGCAATATGCAAAGGGCTATACCCAGCATCATCCTATTTCCACTTTAGCACAACTTTATCAGGAACAAAACAGGAACACATACCACCACATCTACCTCAGCACCGTTCTCGAGAAGCAGAGCCACTGCTTCGACGTCTCCCGTCCCGCACGCATAATGCAAACCACTTGGGATATGATCAATGACAAATTAAATATCGATTGCAAGAAACTCACCTGCGCATTTGTGAATCACGAGCGTGTACTAATAACTCTCCACCATTTCTGACAAGTTCAACCAGCGCTCTGTGTCCCTATAACGTTAGACGTGTTACGTCACATGGTAAGTCAGGTGAATAGAGGAACATACCGTTCGGCACGCAGACCACCACGATATTTCGTAGTCCCGTCGAAGATCCTCTGATATAGCCGTTGCAGGTAACCTGGAGTCCGATAATCAGATGGCAACTCAAGCGATATCCACCGTGCTCACCAAACAGAGCTATTGTCTCGTAACTTGACCAAGCACTCCAAGTGCTTGCCGGATGAGCTTAGCGCATCCCCTTGCAAACGTGCGGTTAGAATTTGGTCCGCATCTACAAACTTAGATTCTCCATTTAGTATTGCGCGAGGCGTCTGTGACGCGTCAGCTTGAAATATTACGTGGTCTGAATCCGAGCGCACCGTGGATAAGACACGTTGGCTAACCCTAGAGCTGCACCCTACTTTCGATAGGGACGCAAGCTTGCTTGGAACTATCGACGATGTACGCATCAAGTGAAATGACGCTTAGCGCATCAATGAATGAAAGCATGGTATCTTCTTCGTCGGCGCTTCTGGCCTCCGCCCCCTCGGCCCGAGGGCCTCGGGTGAATCGAGTTAAACGGACGAACAAGTACCACCAAATGAAAATGTCCGTATTAGCAGTGTTATCCGCCTATCTCCAATGGCGTCAATTCAATAAAACCATTTGCCTATCCATATTTCATATCAGATATGGGTATCAACATATGTTGCTCAAAGTCTCTTGAAATCTCCAGTTGATCAACATCGCCAAGACCCATACGAGTCCACTTGCAGGCCGCGAGAGTGCAGCTCCACAGAACACGAGTGGAGCAGGTGGAACGCTCACGCGATACCGTTCTATCAGTACAACATGAGTGGGCATGACGAATCCAAATTGCAAGATAGTAGCCAGGTTTACCTCAGTTCGATTCTACTTGCGGCGCGAAGCTCAGGTACATACTCTGTCTTTTGCTCACTCCTACAGAGCTATCAAACTTTGAAGTCAAGTGGAAGCGACACAAAACAGATTCTTGAGACTCTGCTGCGAAGCCACAAGCAATTGATATATCAATCGTTTAGAACGTTGCATGCTCACAGAAATGCGATGAGCCCGTTTAGTCAGCCCGAGCAGCACTCTCGCCCACCTGGCACAAAGCACGCCAATCAAGTCACTGTTGGGAAAGTCTCGAGACAGCACTATTTTAGTAAACTAGGTCAACTCGAATATTTTATTCGGAATCGTTTGCGTATTCTAAAGTTACAAGGAGAAAGCTTGCCAGTGCTACAAAGTGCTTTGCACGACTATGTGCGGAAGGTGATCTCTTCAGCTGCTCAAGTTGCAGAAAGACGGCATAGACATTCCTTCAATAATGTTTCACGTCCACTTTTTGTGCCAAAACGTGCAGTGAGACAAATCAATTCGTCTCTACAAAAAGCTCATAAGATTCGCGTAGAGCAAGAGAGGCAAGCATTACTATTGGTGGGCGAAAATCTCGCGAAACGCGGCCGTGGTACTCGTGACGAAGATGTTGGTTTGCAAGAAAAGTTGAGCAAGGTGCTACGGGAAGAGGAGGATCGGGCAATCGCGACAGCAACAAATGAGGCCGTGCGCTCAGCATTAGGCGGCGATGCAAAATACTTACGTTGGGCCCAAATGCAGCAAGGACAACCAAGAAATACTGTTACAGTTTCATCTTATGATGACGCAGAGGTGGGTGACAATCCCGCTGACAATGGTCAGGAGCCAGAATATGCCGTGGAATCCGTCAATCTTTATGATCTCCGAGTTGCTCTTGACCTAGAGGGGAAAACTAAATGCGGGCATCTCCAGCATCTGATGCACACAAAGCTCTGACGTGCTCACCTACACATATCTGACAGCTCGTAAAAAATTATAAGTGAGCACGCCAATTGAGGTGACTTAGCTATCCATACGGACAAGAAATGCATACTTGTCTGGACATGAAGTATATCGCGTTCACAGAACTTCGAATCTTAATAAACTGCCGAATAGAACGTGTTGCATTATGGGTAGCTTTGATAGGCATTCTCCCTTCCTTCCAGTTAGTTCTAAGCTGGTGTACATGTGAATGAATACAGACCTCATACATTTTGAATAATCCATCATTTATCTTCGTCCAACTATGTAGGTGACTAATATCGTTCAATAGAGGTGCAGTTTGGCTGATTGGCAGTCCCTTGAGCTAGTCATAGTCTAAGGTTGATGTGATGCGCGTCATATCAGACTACCTTGACGATGAACGCAACACAAGCAAAATACGCATATTGCTTCTCGTGTGCTTCAACGATATTTTTGTCAATAATACAGGAAGGTGTGAATAAGTTCTGATTTATCAGCTGTGCTGAACCCCTAGCGAGGATTGTCAACTTAGCAAATCGGGCTTCAGGAATACAAATACCAGTAGAAGGATAAAAAGAAATAATCATCCAAACCCCACGCGCCTTTGGATCCCGCTGGTTCGAGCCTGATTGCTTGAGTCGTCATTGATGTAGAGAAGTGCCAGATCATACCTGTATGTCGTCAAAAGTTTCTGGACTACTGAGGTGTACTTTGGGAATATGATTCCGCCGATGGCGCTGAGGTCGTGGCTACTGAAAATATCTAGTTTGTAACAGCAAAGAAGCAATAGGCAGAACGCCAGCTCATGCCCAGTACCGTAGTCAAGCCGAACAAGATCACCAAAACTGGAACAGGTTAGAAGTCATCTGCACTGTTCTTTTATTACTATACCTGGAGAACAAGTAAGGACAGAGCTCTACCTTCGCAGGCTGTAGTGACATAGTTAAATTAAACTTTCAACGAGTATGAAAGAGTGAGACTGACCAAAAGGTCGGGCGATAACAATTCGTCGAATAAACCTAAAAGTAAAAGTGAACCTAAGATTCAAAAGTGCATAAAACGCTCTAAAGCACCTTCTGCCAACTTCTCTACTTTTTGGTGCCACACACAAAACTCTTTGTTCCCGTATCGGGACGACTGGTTGCAGTAAACCTCGACGTTGATACAATCTTCGATACTGCATAGAAATTTCATGAAAATTCTTGTGGAGGCACTCACGTGAAAGTCATCATTGGTCCTCAGAGCCAGAGTGACGCTCTACTGAAAAAGTTACGACCTCCAGTGGAAAACGTGTTCAGTTAAGTTGCCTTCAAAAAGTGAACGATGTCGTCTTTTGCCTTCGTCCGGCCAAACATTAACAAAGATTCTCGATCCTTGATCAACTTCTGTGGTCGTTGGAACAATGAATGGCTTGTTGAAGTCATCGTCAGTGAGCAGAAGAGCGTTTGACCGGTGTAGCGCTGGCGCTCCAACGACTTCGCTGTGAAAACAATAATGATGAATAAAATCTTTGAAATTACCCGGAAGCAACTACAGAAATCCTCTGGCCGAACTTAGGGCCCCCGGCTACCATGGATCGGTAGTACTTAGAGTTCGCAAGGGTAAAATTACCATTGAAGTCAACTCCATCAGGCGCCGACGACTTGAATTTTGAGCACCTCGATAGTGGCCTGCCGGCCATAGTCCAGGGTGTCACATAGTAGCAGCGACAAAATAGGGTTCTCAGTTACCGTTAGCAGTATCTCGGTAAAGAGAAGGCCAATGAATACAATTGGAGAGATGGGAAGGGAACACTAAATTTCATCCTAGAATGCAAGATAATAAGAAGATGACCGTGTAAGTATGAATGTCCATCGAGCCTTCTCCGCAGCTTTCCACTGAAGCCTTCCAGCGTCGCTCGCTTTCTTCTCAAGTAAGAAGACGCCAGTGTGCGACTTGCGTTAAGCGCGTGCGTACCTCCAAAGCGAGCGCTATATTAAGCCCAATTCGATTTAGAAAGGAGAAACGTTCGAGCGTACCATCTTTAAATTCAACTTGCGTTCGTTGAACTCTGTAAACTTAAAGAACGTCCTCGTTCTTCGATTGACCTTCCACAAACGTTGGTCAGGACGCTACCGACAAAGAAGGGCAATCATCGACATCTGGAAGAGCTGTCGAGGAAGTGTTTGACGCTATTTGTTCGAATTTCTGCGTTTCCTTGTCGCATCTAAGAGACGAACTGATACTAGCGTTGAACTTTGAGCCACTAAGACGAGTGAAATGGATTTACAATATATTTGCTCACCAAACTTGAGCAACTCATCTGCGAAACGGGGACGACGCAGTGTGTTTATTTATTTTTACAAGTTTCGCCCAGGATCAAAACACAGAGGCGGTTTAGCACGACCTGTACGCTGTTCAAACACACCAAAGTATCACAAGCATGGTACACTCGGTAGCTTGAGCATGGTGGCACGCTTGGACACTGAGTCAATGTCGGGCGTAGATTTGCTTCAGGATGAAGCTTCGGTACTTTATAGATTCTCGAGACCTCACACGATTTTGGGAACGACGGTAAAGCAAAACTGTTACTATTTTTGGAATGTCTCTGAGATGTTCCACAGGTTAGCGTTGTTTCAATTACTTTCATGGCCACATCACAATTACACCTATCGGCTAGCGTACCGATTCTTCTAAACGTAACATTCCATCAATTTCGGTGGTACATGCAGTGACAAGTTCATATTCGCAGGCGTTGGTCCCAGCTATTCTCATGAACATCGCCATAGTTGGTTTGAATCAAGTTTATGACAAGAGAATTGACATGGTAATTATATAAGTCCTTATTGTATTGTAGTTCAGAACTGAACATCAATTAGATAAACAAACCTTATTTGCCGATGGCAAGTGGTGAACTGGATACAAATCTAGCTTTGCTTGTGGTATCTTTGTGTACGGCTTCCGCTCTGAGTTTAGGTTCAGCGAATGTTACCAATTTCGATGTGATTTACTCATCTCTGAAATAGCCACTGCTATGAAATCTACTGCGCTCACATCAACACTCGTAACGAGGTATGTCTACGCAGAAACTACGGCAGAGTGACACTGAATCATCAAGCCTTTTACTTGGTATTTTCTACTCGGTTGACTGTCGCTTCTTCCGATGGAAGGTAGATACGTTAATCCTTTCGCTTGCACCACTCATCTCTAGTATGATAGAGATTTCCTGCACTAGCGGCGGCGTGTATTGTCATCGTACGAGCACTGGTAGTGCACATAGGTTTCTTCGCGCATGCAAGGTGAAGTATATTTCTAATATTGTTTCATGTACCTTGAACGCGCCACAGCCAAAAATCTGATGTGTCATCTATTCAATCTATGCCCGTCATCATTTTGATAATGACGATATATTCCATCGTTATTGCTATATTTAAGGTAATTCAACAAAGGTCGGCGAACATGTTGTGTGAAGTTCTGTTAGGATCTACCTGATACTGCAGGCGACAGTGTCTACGGGATCAGGACTGCGAGCGTGAATCTCGGGGTGAGTCTCATTAACTACTCTAGCCTCTGTACATTCAATGTCATCTATGGCGTAGATCTTACAGATGTTTTGGTGTTCAGTGATCATGCTTTTATTCGCACAATCTTGGTGAGAGGTTGAAAACTCATGTTTATTTGTTCTCATTGCCGTAAAGTGGTCTTCTTGCTGGATATCTTTTCAGCTCCGGTTCTCGACAGATATTGATGGTAGTCTGAAGTAACTAGATTTACACGCGTAATCACACTTTTTCAGATCACTGGGCACCTTGCCGCTGGTATCTATGCTCTTATCAGAGCAGCACGTGTTGACGCGCTGTCCTCGATGTCACTACACAAGTATTACATGTTGATCTGGAAGGTAAGTTTCTAGCATCTATCCCCTTAACGGTTCGTTTATTGTTGGCCCTTAGATATTTTACCTCGAGTACTTCCTTTTATGCTGCATGTAATGAGGACAAGTCACTATTTCATGCGCTGGGCTGTTCAGCAGTTTTCTTTTTACATCAACTAGACCTTTATCAACGGCCAAGGCACGCTACAAGTATGGATGCCGCCGCATGGAGGCGTACTTGTCAATTCTAAAACCTTAAGTATTGTTTTCGGGCGATATATGAGTAAACTTGTTCTTCTCTTTTACCTTGGTGTTCTCGTACAGATCCAGAATCTGGTTACTAATTTCTTCCGAAACACTTTCCTCCATTTTCAACTTAGCACACCAATTTTCTGGTAGTTTGAGTTTTGTACCCATGAACTTCGTCGCTGTTGAACGGGGATGAGCAAAAGTCTTAAACTAGAGGAGTTCACTCACCAAGATATATCACAGCAAATGCACAGTCCTTAGCAGAATGTCGCAAGCAGATCGTTGTTCGCAGGCTTTGACAGATGACGTCAAAACAAGTAGGCTTCCACACAATATAGCACTTACCTGTCATTTGCGAAATTCCATGCTATCTGTGCTAATTGCCGTGTGCAGTCCTCAGAGATGTAGCCAAGGCTCTGCATCTGTTTCACAGTGCTGAGAAGGTATTTATAAGGATGCTCTATATTGAATTCGAAAGCAAGTGTATGCAACAACAAGCGTTCTGCTCTTAGAACTAATTCTTTCTGTTCTTGGATGTAGCCCTACCAGCAGTTAGCAACACTCCCTCAGTTGAGTTGTGCAGCTTACCACATCTTGCAAAAGTGAAGACGCTTCATCCACTTTTCCCTTATACCTCGTCGCAATCGACGTTCGAAGAAGATCGTTGATTGATTTTGGCGTTTCTTCGACTTTGCCCGCAAGAAACATGCATGATGTGGCCATGGCCTAACAAGTCGTCAATACACTGGAAAGCGTGGGTTGCTCTGTTGCGCATACATGGAGGTCACTTTGTGACAGTTCTGCCGCTTGACTCGCGTAAAATTTATGACAGAAGACAATCGCAGTAGCTATTGTCAACTGTGGACTGTAGGACGTAAGATAACGACCATGGGCAACAAGGTAATCGACTTACACTTTTAACTTCATTCCAACCTCTTTCAGAAACTCACAGTACGTCCAGCGTAGCGCTGTCTGCTTCGCACTGTGAGCGTTCATGGCGGGTGAAGTATTTGACGTTTTCTGTTTGTTGCTGGGTGATGAAATGTCTCTCACCAGCCTGTTGCCGCCGATCCACGCCCTATTCGAGTCAAGCTCGGCGCGGTTCACGCGTGCCGTTCGGTGTGAGGTCCGTGTGCACTTCCGAAAACTGGATTTTACGAGTCTGGACTCCTCCCATCTTTCAGACCATCCAAAAAGTCACATTATCACGAAACAACGAGCCCGTGCGGTTCCAGACAAAGGCGAAATTTGTCCAAAAATGCCGCAAAATAAGAAAATTTGGCATATTATCGTCTGGCAAAGCAAAGATGAATGAAGTCGCTTTGAGTGACTCACCGCGACGGGACGGCGCTGAACTGCCACGACTCCGGTCTCAGTAGACTCTACTGCATGCATTAAGAGAAAGGCGTAAACGCGTCCGTGCGCAATTAATTCAATACCTCTCGTCGCATTTTGAGCCTTTCGTGATTCTTGCGGTGCTTGTTCCAATTTTGCGATACCGCGCAGTTGGCGGAAAGTTACGAGCTCGGCGAGCTGAGTAACTACAAAGGACTGGAATAAGCCACGGAACAGGTGTGAAAGGTGTATCACTCTGTGTGTAGGTGCATCGCTCTGTACCGATACCGGCAACGACGAATAGTGTTTCCTCGACGAACATACTTTCCAATTGAACGACCCGATCGTAGGGATACGAACTTTCACCGCACTGTCACTCATAAATACTCCACTCTGATGCCAAAAAGGAAAAACGAAGCACAAGTGAACAGTCAACAACTGGACGGCACTGCTTTGATGACCAAAGTGATCTCGCCATTCGCTCTATCAAGAGAAACTATAAGTTCAAAGCGACTGGAATATGAGACATCTTCGCCTTATCCACATGTGTCTATTGATAGAATCTGCGATGACAGGAAACTTCGTGGTATACTTGAAGAACTTCAGTCCCAACTCACTCTAAGTTACAAGGAGACTGACTTATTTAAGGTTCTTCAATCGGTGGATATCGCAAGTATAGATGATAGAAATACAACTCACTTGTGTGATCAGTTGCTCGCTCTTAGGGAAGACCTATATGGGGAGAACTTTCGCAACTTTATTCAACAAATCACTGGTTGTCCACCACTCGACTCGAGAGTCGACTGCTCTTGCAACGTGTACGCCCACGGTGGTCATTTACTGTGCCATGATGATGTTATAAGCTCGCGGTGCATATCTTTCATCATCTACCTCGCTTCTCCAGATGACGAGTGGAAAGTTGAAGATGGTGGTGCTCTTGAGTTCTACTCGGTATCAGGTGAACATAATTTACCTTATGCTGAACCCACCAAGACCATCTTGCCAAGGTGGAACTCAATGGTTTTCTTTCAAGTGCAACCTGGTAAAAGTTTTCACGCCGTTCAAGAGGTATTTGCTTCGTGTAAACCTCGAGTATCAATATCAGGTTGGTATCATGTTTCTAGAAGCCAGCAGGGTGCGGAACGGGCGTCAGCACAAATGCTACTGTCGCGAACGTATTTCCTAACGGAAGAAAAAGGTGGATGTGATAGCATGTCCATAGTTGACTCATCTTACGTCAAGAAAGAGTTGTCTGCGGGGGCTTTCAGCAAAAAAGATGCAAAGTACCTGTCCCAGTGGGTAAACAGAGAATATCTTCATGCTGATGGCATGGCTCGACTTCGGGATCACTTTCATGAGCACAGTAGCGTGCTTCTTCGTGACTTTCTACGCGAAGATGTAGTTTTTGCAGCGAAGTGGCTATTAGCTGAAGACGATGCGAGTGCATACTCAGAAGATTCCAGGAACAAAGAATGGATACTTTGTGGTCCACCCCATGTGAGACGTTTTGTCCGCTATGACAGTCTACATGTTCGCAACAATAATTCGAACAAAAACACGAGTTTCGTGGAATGGCTAGCAAAAGTAAGAAGAGACATCGTTTCATCGGATCCGTTCGCACGGTGGATGAGCTGTATCGTAGATGGCGAACTTGGTTTGTTGGGTGATATGATAAGACGCTTTCGACGTGGCAGTGACTACACAGTTGCAATTCAGAACCCAGACGAAGACGGCACCCGTATTACTGCAACACTCTGTTTTGTTGATGATTTCACTCCAACACATCGCATGGACTGGTCAAATGGTGAGGTAGGTGGATATGTATGCCACATGCGCTCAAGTGTAGGCGACAAAGTCAGTACTCCTGCAGAAGTTTATCAACAGGAAGATGAAGAATCGATTCTTTCAATTGATGCATCCTTCAACTCTTTATCGCTGGTATTGCAAGGAAGTGATGAATTTAGTTTTGTTAAATACGTTGCCCACGCAGCCCCAAGTAGCCGATGGGATATCATTCTCAACGCAAAGGTGATGGACGTTTGACTGGTCCCCTCAAGCTGACACATTCACACGCATCAAGAAATCTTCAGCCAAGATATCATACGCTGAAATCCTCATTATTCGTGGACAGATTAGTTTCATGAGAAGGCGCCAACCTGCAGCTTCGTCAGCATCCAAAATTGACGCGTGCTCTGGATAGAGTTGGCCTGCTCTCTCCCGCCATTCACCCAAATTGAGACCGGCGTCATTTATTTCTTTCATAAACGTCGAAAGTTTATTACGTGAACGCAGTTCAGGGAAGACGAGCTGTAGTAAGATGATGCCTATACTGAACGTATCGAAACGGTCCGGCTTGTATTGTTCCCAAAGTGTATCTTTGTTTTCATCTGTTGGTTGCGAACAACTTGAGGGGATCAAGTAATTCTCAGAGGGGGCACTAAACAGCGGATCGGCTGGACCCGGTCCTGGATAGTAGTTTATAATCCTATGCAAACAGCTAGCAGATCCACCCAAATCTATGAGGAGTGGGCCATCATCTGCTAGCAAGATGTTATCTGGTTTTACATCGCGGTGGACCACACCATTCTGATGTAACGTAGCCAGATGTTGACAAACTGTACGCAAAAAAGATTTGATCAAGAAGATCTTAGGAGTATCAATCGGAAGGTCGAGAGTAACCGCCAACTTGTGCAGCGTCTGTTGTTCGCCCGATCCGAATATAGACCCTAAAGTATCATCTCCCTGGTACAACCATATAAGCCATAGCCCGGCACCAAGTTCGCCATTATATATTCTCCCTTCACTTCGGGGGTCGATTTCACAACACCCCATGAATCGAGCGCATGTACCACGAGCAACTTTATGAACTATTTCATTTAGTTCTAGTTCTACATCAAGTAAATCATCTGCCCATAGAACGTTGCTTCTTGACGTCTTGAGGATGACTTTATTTTCTTTCCATTCTCCCGTGAATACGACCCCGAAACTCCCTTCATTCAGTGGACCGCCATTATGAATACGAATATCTTGAGGATTTACTCCAACCGTGCGGCGAAGGACCTTTTTGCCGTTGAGTTTCTCCTTTCTTTTTTTCTCCCAGTACTCAGTTGCCATGTCCTCTGAGACTCGTGTTACGACAGTACGAAGCAGTGTGAGACGGATCCTAGAGTTTCTATTTGCGAGAAACTTCAAAATTGCGTCAAATTCAGCCCGTTTACAATCCATTGTTTCGTCTGAGACAATTATCTCACTCACAACATCATCCACCTGCACTAACTGACTTTCAGCTGCACTGCCGCCAGGTATTACTTCATCTACAACCGCGCCCACGTTGCCCTCCGCACTTCGTAGGTACAAACCCAATGGTGCGGATAGCTCTATATCAATTCTTTCAAATTCTTCGGAACATCGCGCGATGGTCCGTTGTCCACTTGTGTTTTTGCGCTGGACTCTTTCGTAAACTGGTAGCCGAGTTGTGTGGAACGACGACCTCGCCCCAGTTGCCTTTGTGACACTGTATTTACGCATGCTTCAAGCGCACTGCCAACCTCGCGATGGGATAAAGAAGCTCGTCAATGACTGAAAGCGACTATGGCGTTGTAGTCGCGGGGCTATGAGGTCGTTCGGACTTTCGAGAAGACCGTTCTTTGTTAAATACGCAACGAGAAGTGTGCCCTGTCAACTTTCTATTACAATGGTCAGGTAGCACGAGTCCCAAATGGTCGAAAGACACTGGCTGACATTTATTATCGCTGCTTTGTTTTGTGAATACAACTACATCCGTTTGAATCAAAAATCGGTATATGCTGATTCGAGATAGTCGATAATATCTTTACTTTCGAATAAGCATGTACCTGTGTTCGGGTCTTCTAAGTACGGTACTTGAAATGTTTGTTGAGTCCGGTTCTGGAGAATACTTCTACGCGGACTTCCCCTTGCGCATGGATAAAGGACATATGGTAACTCCATTTGGCTGAGAGACTTACGGACCAAAGTACAGAACGGACTAGCTTCGTAGGCCCAGAGCTTGAGCGGTTCTGAAGGCATTCTTGTTGGAAAGTTATAATAAGATCCATCATCCGCAGGGGGGCTTAGACTGAAGATGGCTTTCGCCAAAGAAATGTTTAAGATAGCTGGTGGTGTATCACCGTCTGAGTACACCTGGAATAAATGATCGATGATACTCTGACCTCCTTTATGTATAGTATTCGTGTTTGAGTCCAGCAAGATTGGAGGCGTCAGTGAAGTATAGGAAGTAGCTTGAGTCGCTTCAGCAAGATGCCGTGTTGCACCATGTGGACAGGGCTTTATTAGGCATGACATGTCGAGAATACTCAAAGCTTCTCGCACTACTTTACACTCTGCACTATCTTCAACGTCAAATAGCGTGAGTGCAGGGCGCTTCATGTGCCCGTTTTCAATTTCTTGATTGGATTCCACACCACGGAACAATCCTAACCTTCCATTTTCTACCAGTCGCAGCCCAAAGCATCTTAGAAATGCATATTGCGCACTATCATCGACTCCCACGGTAGGTTTCCAATTGCGGATAAAGAGGCCGTTTGCTCCTCGTAGAAGTCCTACTCTTACGGCGTCCAAAAGCGCGCTCAGCTGATGTGGATGGAAAGTATAACGCCTTGTTAGCTGCTTGTTGTGAAGAGAAAATTGCTTCCGCGGTTTATCTTCACATTGCAACTTGTCAAGATATGGTACCCATACGGCGTGTGCACCGTAAGGGACTCGATCTGGGAGCATTATCTGTGTCACTGGTCCAGCAGAAAGATTTTTCGCGTCCAAAATAATACAAGATGTTGTACCAAGTGACTCGTTTGTCACATCCTCAGTGTGGACATACATAACAAGCCAGCCATCATCTTCTGAACGAGGATCCGGGTGTGAAACGAATTGTGCCTCCATCCCATATGAATTTTGAGGGTGTTCGTATTTATCGATCTCACCCGTGTGCAAATCATACTTGAGGACACCAGTGAATTTGAGTTGCGCTGTATCACAGAGCGCATCTGGGCTGACTTTGCCTGCATAAACATATCGGTTCATCTTACCAATGAAGGCGTCATTTATTCGCGGCGTTTCAATCATTTCCGTGCTTAGAAACTCTTCTGAAATATTTCCGGTTCGAAGTGAGATGCGCCAGCGATGAAGTCGAGGAATGCAATCACCTTTGTTGATGGCATTCATGACCGAACGACGTGCACCCGTTGTCCCAAGTGCCCTATGGAAAAATCCATCCTCGCGTACTCCTACGACGACTATCACGGGCTCATCTTCATCATCGATTTCTTCCCATGCGTTTACGAAATGGAATACACTTTGAGATGATGAACAAGTTAGCCAGCGTATGTCCCCATGAGAAGAGTCTATTTTACTTCGCCGCAATATGCCAAATCTTGCTAATTTACTCGGGTCGTACTGCAAAGGATGATCACCGAAAAACTGTCTCTTCGGGTCGATATCCATGCTTCCCTCGTAAAGTATGGTGTAATTTTCGGTTATCACGAAATCATGCATAAACACACTCTTCATGAATGATGTCCATACTGGCTTCAAAGATTTCACTTTACCCGCCCGGTCTATCGAACCAACCGTACAGTGTGGCGGTAGAACGGGATTAAATGCGAAAAATATCAAATCTCCTGAAGTTGGAGCAACTTTTGGATGAGCTGTCATCGGCAAGCCCTTCGGCAACGTGCCATAAAAAGTACATTCTCCTTTTGTTTTCAGTGTTGCCGTTTCCATCTCCCATGGAGTTTGCGTGTCTTGTAATGCTAGCAATTTGTTTGCGAAGAAGAATAAAGCGGTATTCGCACTGTCTTTCATGAAGGATCCACCTTCGATAAAGTTTTGTGCCGCGTTATAGAGAAATGTGCTTCCATCTGCGTTCATGAGCGGTCTGAAAACACGCCTGTTGCGCTTCGATTCTAATTTCCAGCTTTGTGTGCGAATGAATCTATTTCGATATCTAACAAGACCATCCCTTTGAAAATCTACGGCAAATATCATACCGTCGCCTTCAAACCAATGGTGGCATCCATCTCCAAGAGGTGATTTTACCTGCTGCGGACCACTGCCCCATTTTTTGTAGTGTGACCTCTCGAACTTGGGATTCGGGCCCACATAGGCAAATTGACCACATGGAAAATCTTCCGGAAGATTTTCCAGGCTTAGTGTTTCAGACCGTTCGCTCGTCACGGGTGTGAAATTCCCGCTGAGAAAGCCCGCAGCGTGCTCACCGAACTCTTCAACGTGAAGTTGCCCAATCTGCTCGCTATCACTTGCACTCCAGGGGCGTGCACCACTAGCCTCGCTATTGAACGACAAAGTACTAGCGCTGTCGCGCATTGTCTGCATAGTGGATACATTTTCTTCCACTGTCTGACCCTCTGTGGTTTTACGTGCAGTCACAGCAGACTTCTTTCGCCCGTGACAAGTGTACTTACTAGGATGCAGTAAGCTGTGAACTGTGTTCCGACTTCCACAACACGTAGATGACATGTCCGACATTGTGCTGAAGGATCAAGTGTGTCAGCGTCGCTCGGGTTTAGTGGATACGTGCTGGGAACGGTCAAGTTATGGCGATACACGTTTGAAGTTCTCCCAAGAGCGAGGTGTCAGCTGTTCGCCACCGCGCCGCGCAGCTTGTGAGACGCTGACAGCAATTGGTAGCTATGACAACAATCTCTATGTTTCTTTGCGAGTCACTCGAACGCTGACAATTATATTCGGACAGGACGTGTGACTCTATCTCGCTACTGGATAAGAGCGTCATCAGGTCCTGATGATCAGGATAACACACAACTTCTGACAGTCCGAATGCTTGTACAGGTAAGCATTACATGTGTAAATCTGTCGTTTGTGACCATGGCCATATTCTACCGTAATTTGCCTTAAAAGGCGGTAAAAGGCTGATCGGCTGGGTTCATGACACCGGTGGGATTTGAACCCACGCTCTTTCGAACCAGGACCTGAACCTGGCGCCTTAGACCACTCGGCCACAGTGTCGCCCGGCGCGGTAGCGGTTTCTTGTATTATATACTTTTGGATCTGGTACATGACATTTATACGATGCATTTTTTGCGCGCGAATGCGCTCAATTAACTCAGTGGACTGTCAGCTTCCTAAGCTGAAGGTCGCGGGTTCGACCCCCGTATCTAGTTTTCGACTACGAGACGACTCGCGCCAGCTGACGACTCGCGCCAGCTGACGACTCGCGACGCGCGCGAGATGACGCTCGCGCGCACGCCGCCGCCGCCGCCGCCGCGCCCGCCGCCGAACCGCCCGGTGCCGACGACGACGGCGAGGACGATCACGCGCTCGGCGCGAACCGGGGCGGACGCCGAGGCGTGCGCGCGCGTGTGCGGGGAAGCGTTCGCGCGGGAAGACGCCGAGCGGAAGCTCGGGTGGGGACACGAATACCTCGATCGCGATCGCGACGGCGGTGACGGCGACGACGGCGGTTTCGGTTTTGGGTTCCGGATCGTCGCGGAGACGGCGCGACGCGCGGCGGACGACGCGTTCGCGGATTCCATAGCGAGCGAGCTGCGGGCGATGACGACGCGGCAGATCGAAGAGCGCGTCGAGGCGAGCGCGAAAAGACGCGCGATGAACGCCGAGAGCGTGGAAGGGATGACGAATCGGGAGTTGGTGAGGAGAGGGGGGGAGTTGGAGCGTTTGAAACGGCGGTCGGCGTGTTTGACCGTTCTCGCGTCGTTGTCGCCGCGCGACGGAGACGACGGAGACGACGAAGACGAAAAAGACAAAGGAGACGACGAAGAAGAAACGACGACGATCACGGCGGGCGACGAATCAACGACGACGAACGCGTTAGAACCCGAGTGGATCGGAAGCGCAAACGTTCGCGTGTGCGCCCCCGAGGCGCTCTTTCCCGAACCGTTTCCGACGACCAAACCTCGCGTCCCGTACATTTCCAACGTCGCCGTTCGTCGAGACGCCCGTCGTCGCGGCGTCGCCGGCGTCATGCTCGACAAGTGTGAACGCGCAGCTCGCGTGTGGGGGTATTCCGAGGTTTGGATTCACGTCGACGTCGATAATCCCGTCGTCCGCGTCGCGTACGAGCGTCGCGGCTACGTCGCTCGCTCTGAGGATCAGTGGTGGTACGGTTTCGGCGGTCTCTTCGGCAAGAGGCGCGTTTTACTCGTAAAATCCTTGACGCGCGAGCGATGACGGTCGTCTTCGTCGGTTTCGTCGGTCGTCGGTCGTCGTCGTCGGTCGTCGGTCGGCTTCAAATCGTAATCATGTGTGTATATATATGTGTAAACAGTACGGTACCACTACTACCCCGAAAATCCTCTCTGGAGCGCTTCGCATCGTCCTCGGTTTCGATCTCTTCGCGACACACGCCGACGCCGACCGGACGCCGGACGTCGGACATGAGCGTGTTCTCCAAAAAGCTGGGTAAATCCCGATCGTCGAAAACTCCGTCGCCGAACGCGAGATCGAAACCGACGAGCGAGACGACGAAACCGAGTGACGACGATTCGATGACAACGGTCGTTAAAAAACCAACGAACGCGGCGTCGTCGTCGCCGGCGCCGGGCGCGTCCGTGACGCTCGGAGACGCGATGACGCTCGGCGCGTTCGGCGTCGTCGCCAACAAGGCGGTTCCGGGGTTGGAAAAAGCGGCGCCGGCGATCAAACGCGCGGCGCAGTTGGCCAAGGCGTCCGAACCGTACGCGAGCGCGTGCGTTCGAGCGTGCGGACGCGCGTGGACGGCGCTCGAGCCGTATCACCCGAAAGAGTTTGCCCCGGCGTTGATCGGGTTCTTTTTGTGCTTTTTTGGTGGATACTTTGCGACGCTGACGGCGGCGGTGGAGGCGTACAGGATCACCGGGTGGACGTCGACGAAGGAGGCGCTCGTCGTCGTGTGGCGCAACGTGGAGCGAGCGCAAGAGGCGAGCGCGAAGGATGACGAGTTGGATGAAGACGGGAACGGTATTCCAGACACGCAGGAGATCACAACGAAAGAACTCGTGGTGCGGAAGATTGGAGTCGTCGCCAAGGCGGTGGATCCGGAACAGGTTGGAGAGGCTTTGAGCGCCGTGTACATGGGATTCGTCGCCGTCACGGCGACGCTTCGAGTGCACTTTGCCGCGTGCGTCTCTCTCGGCGTGGCCGTCGGTGACATACTGAATAACATCGTCGATGAAAATCTCACGCCAGTGTTGATGATGAGCACGCCGAAAGAGTACCAAAAGTGGGTCGGACCGGGGGTGAGATACGGGTGCAAGGTGATCGGCGTCGTCGCGGCGTGGATGGTGCAACAAGCCATCACCGCCTATCACTCGGCGACGCGAGGCGCCCAACTCTTCGCCCGCGGTTTGCTCACCTACCTCGTCCGCCACGGATACCTCGGTTCGAACGCCATCGATGAAAAGGGATCGGTGTTCAATTTCGCAATCTTCGTCTTGGCCATGACGGGATTTTACTCTCAAATCATGTACGGTTTCAGGCTTCCGTTTCCGCTCAATCTCGTGTTGATTCCCGTGCGGTTGGTTGAGTTTGCCCTTCGCGTCGCCGTCGGTGCCGTCGGTGACAGCGCGTCCGCTCGCTGAGATGAATGCACGAGAGGGAAAAAGAATGAACGAACGAACGAACGACCGAACGAAAAAACTGATGGATTTTACTCTTCTCATCGCGCGCGCGCGGGCAGAGGAAGAAGAGGCAGAAACAGAAGAAGGCACGCGGATGCGTCTTTGAAATCCCAAATAACAACGATACGCCACGCGCGCACCGAACGACCGAACGATGCCCATTTCTATTTCCATTCCGCTCTCTAAGCGCTCCGCGCGTGGGTTGAGTCAGAATCCAGTTCGGTTCACACTTCGACGCGCGCGCGGAAACGAGTCCTTTGACGAATGTCTCCATCGACGCGTCTGTTAGCGCCGCACGCGGCGATGCGCGCGTCGACCAACCGCGGCGCGCGCGCGTCGTCGGCGGCGCGTCGTCAAAAGTGGTGCGGCATTGGCGGCGGCGGCGGCGCGCTTTTTCCCGCTCGATCGCGAACGATGCGTTCGCGTGCGAAGAGCGGCGACGGCGGTCGAGACGGAGTGGGCATGGATGACGATTGGCTGACGCGAATGATCGACGACGCGCGCGCGCGGGAGCGCGCCGAGGCGGAGGCGCACGACGCAAAGGGTGGGAACGGCGCCGCCGACGGTTACTCGGCTCGATTCGAAGAAGAAGAGGAAGACGACGACGACGACGCGTTTGAATACGAACCGAACGCGTACGCCGGTGGGGATCTCACGGAATCCGAAGAAGGGGATATGCTCGGAACGTCTCCGCCGTGCGCGGGCTCGACCGGTGGTGTTGGTGAGGAGGATGGAGGAGTGTTTGCCGACGCGTGCGGCTCGCCCGCGGTGGTGCTCGTCGGCTTTCGCGCGGAAGAGTGGCCTCGAGTTCGCACGCTCGTGGATGAGCTCGGTGGGTACGACGTTCCAGTGATCCCAGCGCGGAGTGAACACGCGTGGATGACGCTCGAGGAGGTGACGAGGGAGCGGGAACCGGATTGGGAGTCACCGAGGACGTCGAACGCGAGCGCGGCGCGGGGCGGAGAGTACGGAAGTCAACGAATGGTGGCGTTTAGCGGGTTGGATTTGGGTGAAGTGGCGGTGGTGGTGAGCGCGATCGAGTCTCAAGGGCTTCCGAGGCTTCCGGTGATTATCGCGAGTGAGGAAAATTTGCAGAAACCTTTGGGGGAGTCGTTGGCGTTGGCCATCAGGGCGCACCGACGAGACGCGAGACGACGCAGACGACGCGGCTCGACGGCACACGACGACGACGACGACAAAAATGAGGTTAAAGACGACACGACGTCCCGTGAAGCAGAAACCGTCGTCGTCCCAGAAGTATTGACGACGACGCCGAGCGCCCTCGACGCGCGCGCCGAATCAGAACGCCGCGCCGCCGCCGCGCGCGCCTCCGCCGTCGCCGCCGTTTCCGAGCCATCACACGCCCGCGATGAGACGGGAGACAACAACGACAACAACGACGACGACGATACCGACGCCACAAAAACCACAAACGAAACGTCGTCGTCGTCGTCGTCGTCGTCGAAACATCCCCCATCCTCAACCGGCTTCGTGACCAAATCCCAACTCCGCGAGCTCGCCCATCGCCGCGGTCTCGATTACGACGTCCTCATCGCCGACGCTCGCGCCAAGGGTGTCGTCCTACCCGAGTGAGTGAGCGAGTCGCCGCGAATCTCTCCCGATCGTTCCCTCGACATCCATCCATCCGTCCTCTCTTTGCTGTAAAGTGTACCAACCGATTCATATCCTATATAATACTATTTACCCATACAAAAATGCCCCCACACGCACACATTTTTGAAACGCGCGCGCACGCCTTCACACTGCGACGCCCGAACGAGCCGACGATGCTCCCGCGAACGATCCGCTCCGCGTCCCGCGGGTCACCGACGACCGCGCTCGCGCGACGATGCGTCGGTCTCGCGAGCGGCGGCGGCGGCGGCGGCGGCGGCGCGTCGGTAACGACGCACGACGCGTCTGATCGCGTTGCGAGACGTTCCTTTTTAAGATTGATGAATGCATCCTCTTCATCATCGTCGGTACCGACGATCGGGGGCGGAGGAGGACGCGCGTACGCGACGGTACGTACACGTGTACATCGATGATCTTCGTCGAAGGAACGCGCGAGGAGGAGGAGGAGGAGGAGGACGACGCGACGAAGGATTTGAATTGAGAATTTTGGATTACTCTTAAAAATTGAATTGAGAATTTTGGATTACTTTTTCGACTGAATCGCGACGCGGGAACGGGCTTCGACTGACTAAACGATCAACGCTCCGTCTTCTTTCTCTTTTTTTTCGTGCGGGC
>Ga0181585_10000806_pt1 | contig 26869 bp, 27 predicted proteins | sample 071ome_29_FD_132469 | JGI IMG/M metagenome (GOLD analysis project Ga0181585, IMG submission 132469) | Coastal salt marsh microbial communities from the Groves Creek Marsh, Skidaway Island, Georgia - 071407BT metaG (megahit assembly) | ecosystem: Environmental > Aquatic > Marine > Intertidal...
ATCCAGTTCAAAACTCAGTCATTCAACCCTTCACCGGCTTGCTGGCATCACTCAGCACGGCGCTGATCCTACCCTTCGATTAGGATGTCATTGCGCAGGGGCGCGTTCTGCGAGACGCCACCTCCGGCTTTGCCGTCTCTATAGAGTCCGGGTGCAATGGCGTTGAGGCAGCAATCGTGCTGGTCGCTGGCATCGCGGCATTCCCTGCCACGCTGAGTCAGAAATGTGTCGCGATCGTGGCGGGATTTTTGTTTGTTCAAGCCTTGAATATCGTTCGCATCATTTCTCTCTTCTACCTAGGCCAGTGGAACTACACGGTATTCGAATGGTTCCATCTGTACCTTTGGCCGGTTCTCATCATGCTGGATGTGCTCGTGGTTTTTGCCATTTATCTGCACTGGCTGGGCAAAAACGCACCTGCTGCCGAGGCGATTTAATGTTGATGCGTCGGCAAATTGTTCTGACGCTGGCATTAATGCCAATCACTTTTGGCTTATGGTATGCCGCAGGCCCACTTTTTGCTGCGCCAGCAGTGTGGCTGTGCGACATCGCTCTTGGGTATCTGTACCCCACCCTTGTCGACACCGCTGGATTACTGGGAGCGGAGCTACAGCTGGCCACCCAATTTGGAGAATCGGCAGGCAAAATCCTGCCCGCCAAAGAGGCTGGCAACCAACTCGCGCTGGAAATTAACACCCGGTTGGTTTCTTACTCTATCGCATTCTACGGCGCACTTTTATTGGCCTCCAACGTGCAGGACAGCCTTTATAAATTTTGTACCGGGCTTTTTTGGTTATGGCTCATCATGGCCATAGGACTCGCGTCTATTGCGGGTAAAGACCTGCTGATGTTGGTCGGAGAGCCGTTTTTGAGTACCGAACTGGTGCCCCCGGCGGACGTTATCGCATTAACCTACCAGTTCAATGTGCTTCTGATGCCAACCCTTGCGCCAGTGTTCGTGTGGTTCTGGCAGCTACAGGGATCTCCGCTCTGGGAGCAACTCGCAGCAGATATCAACCGCGCATCTGGTCGGGCATAGCACCCGACTGCAGGGTTCTTCCCTCCAGCGCAGACTGCAAGGCCTTTTCCAGCAAATGCCGAGCCTGGCATGTGTATGCGTAAATGCTGGCGTGAACCGCGGCATCTTTCCAATTATCTACAGAGCAGGCGCTAGAGTAGTCTTCAAAGTCGTTGAGCGAACGAATCAGCTCGGATAGATGCCTTGGGCATTCGCAATCAATGACAATTTTTTCTTCAGCCGCAGCACGCAGCGCTTCGTCGGTGAAAAAGCGGGGCTTGGCGGGAATCAGCTCAGACAGGTTAGCAATCCCCGGGGCTGTATCGCGCGCTATTTGCGCACGTCCTATTTCAAATGCCAGGCGCGAAGGCTCCACGGGATAAGATAGCGCCGAGTGCCCAGCACGCTCCAGCTCCGTCAGCCACTGCTCATTCGCAAACTGGTATAGCACTATCGCGCGGTCGACCTTGAAGCGGTCAACCAAAACCTCGACCCCGCGTATTTGCTGCAGGGTCAGCGATGGGCAGTGCACCACCAGCAAATCCGCCTCGTCAGCGGCGGCCAATTCTCTGACCGCAACCTCTATAGGGCTTCTTGCAAAAAGGGCTGATACGCCCGAGATACAGCCCTGATGGGCATCCAGCCACTGGCACAACTCAACGCCGATAAATACCACTTTGGACTTTCTAGGGGGTATCGATCGCAATCCCCTGCCATCGGTCTGTCGCTCTAGCATAACCTCGAGGGTCTTGCGGTCAGAGCCTGCTATTTCGCCAATCCTCACCCCCTGTTGAACCAGCGCCGCAACCAGCTGCAGGTGATCGAGATCAGATTGTGTGTATTGTCGTCGGCCAGTTGGGGACTTATGGCTTGCCCCCAGACCATAACGCCGCTCCCAGACTCTTAAGGTATCCGACTTGAGTCCGGTTAGCCTTGCTACCGTTCCAATCCCATAGAGGGGTCGGGGTTCCAGCAAGGGGGTATTGGTGGCGGGCGCATTCATAGCAGCTGACCTGTTCACTATTTGTCTAGGTTTACGCCATGTGTCCAGTATTGGTTCATATGGCGGGAGTTTGTCTATGTTTTGTCTAAGTCAAACCTGAACAAAAGCCCGATCATGGCAAACCTCATCCCCCTTCAGGACCGTATACCAGTTGAATCAGTCTTGTGGGGGAGACGCAATGCAAACAATGGATAGTAGTGAAGACGCCGATCTCGAGCTGATGTTCGCCGAGATCCGACGCTATCCGCTGCTCACCGCAGAGCAGGAACAAGAAATCGACGGCAAGAAGTGGCGTGCCGTTCGTCGCCTGTCGGAGATTGTCGCCGACACCCCCGACCTACGCACAACACTGGCTGAGCTATTACTCAACGCGTTGGATTGCCCTCCGGAGGTTAAGAGGTTTCCCAGCAGGGAACAGCATTTCACCCTTCGGCGCGAATTGGCACCCTACTTCACCGACGGGAATCTCGCGGGTTTGGCCAGAGAATCTATCGCCGCGCTGACAAAACGAGGTAGCAAAAAGCGTTACCGCGATGTGGTAAACAATCTCAACATACCAGCGAGCCTCACGGTAGGGACCGTCGTCTTTATGCTACGGCGCGCGGGGGGGCAGTTCCCCGACGCCGTTGCCGATGCCATAGGGCACTGGTCACGGCACTGGTTGCGCCCCGCACCCGGCCTCGCTTTGGAGCGCGAGGTGCTCACGGCCATCCGGAGTTGTCTGAGGGAATACACCGAAGCCCGCGATGCTCTGGTCATGCATAACCTGAGGTTGGTGCACTCAATAGCAGGGCGCAACCGAGGGCGCGGGGTCGGCTATTTGGATCTGGTGCAGGAGGGCACCCTGGGTCTGATTCGGGCGGCCGAAAAATTTGAGTTCGAAAAGGGTTATCGCTTCAGTACCTATTGCTTTAACTGGATTACCCAAGCTGTTCGCCGCTACGTGGGCGATACCGGCAGTCTGATTCGCCTTCCGACCCACGTGCAGGACCAAGTCAACAAAGTCTATCGTGAGCGCGCCATCGAGCAGGCCAAAACGGGTATCGAGCCCGACGTGGGCCAATTGGCGAAAAAGCTGGGCATGGACAAGCAAAGGACCAAAGAAATTCTGGAGGTAAGAAATCTCTCTATCTCATTGGACGCGCCGCGCTTTGACGATGACGAGGGCGCTTTGGTCGACACCCTGACCACGGATCAATTTGGCGACACCACCAGTAACGCGGAGCTCGACTCATTGCACCGATTTTTGGGGGAAGCAGTAGAGCGCCTGGAAGCCAACGAGCAGGCTGTGGTGGTAGCACGGTGGGGCTTGCATCAAGGACGGCCTCTGTCTCGCTCTGAGATTGCCGATCGACTCGGTGTCAGTCGCGAGTGGGTGCGCCAACTCGAGCGGTCGGCGCTGAAAAAGCTCAAGAATCAAGATGGTATTCAACAAGCCTTTGTCGACTACCAGGCGGTGGGCACATCGGCCTAATCAGAAGCGGCTGTTCGAAAGCTTCGGATCGCGGATGAGAGCGAGCCGAAGTGAAACTTGAACGCCTCCTGCTCAAGGGCCACCGGTAAAACTCGCTGTCCATTGAGCAGGAGCTCCTCGGCCATTTCGCCGGCAAGTGCGCCGAGTAGCGGCCCGGGCACGGGCAGGCGCACAAGCGAATGAGTTTGCGCACCCACTTCACGGGCGAACACCCGGTGACGCACGGGCTCTGGCGCTACCGCGTTGTATAGGGGCGCTGGCTTTTCCGCCACCATGGCGTGCTCGATGATACGAATCGCATCATTAAGGTGAATCCAGCTCAACCACTGCTGACCAGAGCCAAGCCACGACTCTATTCCAAACCGAAAAGATGTGGTCATTTTCTGCAGCGCACTGCCCTGCCCCGCCAAAACCACTCCCAACCGCAGGATCACCACCTCAACCCCATCTGCCACGGCAGTGCGTGCTGCCTCCTCCCAGTCTCCGCAGAGAGAGGCAGCAAAACCAGTGCCGATGGGCGAGCCTTCATCAAAGGTGGCGTCATCCGAGACGCCGTAATACCCGATCGCACTGGCGCTAATTAAGCGCCGCGGGGGACTGTCGGTGCTACGCATCCAAGCAACCAAACGCTGAGTTAAATCAATGCGGCTCCGACGTATTTCAGCCTTATAAGCTCTACTCCAACGTCGCTCTGCCAGATTTGCGCCGGCCAAATTCACAATCATATCCACAGGGGCTGCGCAGGCTTCCAGCGCGGTGACGTACACCACCCCGCCAAAGTTATCCCGCGGTTGCCGAGTCCACACAGTAACTTGATGCCCCTTTTGGCAGAGCTGCTCACACAAGGCTGAGCCAATAAGGCCCGTCCCGCCGGTAATCAGGATATGCATGCCCCTCACCTCTAATGGGAATCCGCTTCCAGTTGTTAACGTATACGCACTATGGATGTATCGGTTGAGTCATTAAAACAGGAATTGCTTGCGCATGGCCCCTGGGCGGCGCTGACCGGCGCCGGCGTTAGCGCGGCATCTGGCATTCCTACGTATCGTGACCACGACGGTCGCTGGCTGGGAAGCCAACCCATCCAACACCAGGAATTCATTGAGCATGAAGAGAAGCGTCGCCGCTACTGGAGTCGCTCCGTGCTGGGGTGGCCTCGCGTGGCAAGGGCCATCCCTAACCAAACCCATGGCGCGTTGACGGACCTACAACAACTGGACCTATTGCGTGGAGTCATTACACAAAACGTGGACAGACTGCACCAGGCGGCGGGCACCGAGCGCGTCATCGATCTCCATGGCCGATTGGATAAAGTCCGCTGCCTCGATTGCGATGCGACCTTCGCTCGCTCCTCGATTCAAGAGTGGCTGGAAGCACACAACACACTCCCCGACACCCAGTCGATTACGCTGAGGCCCGATGGTGACGCTGACCTGCCCGACGCTTTTGTGGACGGCTTTGCCGTGCCCACCTGTGCAGCATGTCGCGGCATACTCATGCCAGATGTGGTTTTTTTTGGGGGTACCGTAGCGAGTAATGTCACGCAGGCATGCTTTGATCTCATTGACGCGGCAACCGGGGTGATGGTGATCGGAACCTCCCTATCCGTATTTTCGGGCTTGCGATTTTGTCGGTATGCCGCCGCGGAGAAAAAACGGTTGATCATTTTGAATCAAGGTCCAACCCGGGCAGACGCGCTCTGCCATACAAAATTTGAGGCCGATGCGTTCTCGCTACTTACGAGGTGCACTGACGAATTAGTGGGCCGATCAACGGAGCAAACCTATGCCTGATATCTCACTATACTGGTTCAGAGACGACCTGCGCCTCTCTGACCTACCGGGTCTCGCCGCTGCCGCAGCTCGGGGCGGTGTCGTACCGGTCTATGTAAGAGACATCGAGCTTGGTAGTGAATGGAAACTGGGTAGCGCAAGCCAATGGTGGTTGCATCACAGTCTGGATCAACTGCAAAAAGCCTTTGAAGCGCTGGGGGTGCCACTCATTCTCAGAACGGGCGACACGAAAAAGACGTTGTGTCGACTCGCGAGAGAGGTAGGTGCAACGCATGTTTATTGCAGTCGCCAGTACCAGCCGTGGGCCGCCGCGCTGGAAACCGATCTTCACGCTGATCTAGGGGCGCAGGGGGTCGAGCTAAAGCGCTACCCAGGCACGCTACTCCATGAGCCTGAAAGTATCGCCACAGGATCGGGCACGCCCTTTAAAGTTTTTACTCCCTTCTGGCGTGCCTGCAACAGAGCACCGTTACCCCAGCCTCCGCTTCCCATACCGAGCCTGCTCCCCTCCACAGAAAAGCTTCCCTCCGAATCGCTAACGGAGTGGGCACTACTGCCGCAGTCGCCAAATTGGGCGGCAGGCTGGGAGACGCTGTGGGAGCCGGGAGAGGCTCCCGCCAGTCGGGCCCTGACACAATTTCTCCACAGCCATGTGCAAAATTATGGTTCCGGTCGGGATATCCCCTCAGAACCGAATACGTCGCGCCTTTCCCCTTACCTACGATTCGGCAACATCTCCCCAAGACAAGTATGGCATGCCGCACAAAATGCCAAACTACATGAACCAGACCTCAGCGAGGCTGTGGACAAATTTCTGAGTGAGATTGGATGGCGGGAGTTCTGCTACCACCTGCTGTTCCATTTTCCCACCATGCCCGATGAGGCATTCAACCCCAAGTTCGCTTTTTTTCCTTGGGACGAAGATTCAGAACGGCTCAAGGCGTGGCAGATAGGACAGACCGGTTATCCAATCGTCGATGCGGGCATGCGGGAACTTTGGCAAACCGGTTTCATGCATAACCGCGTGCGCATGGTTGTGGCATCTTTTCTGACCAAACACCTCCTGCTCCATTGGCGAACGGGAGAAGCTTGGTTTTGGGATTGCCTACTCGACGCAGACATCGCATCCAACGCCTGTAGTTGGCAATGGGTTGGGGGCTCCGGCGCGGATGCCTCCCCGTATTTTCGAATCTTTAACCCGGTAGCACAGGGCGAAAAGTTCGACAAAGCGGGACGGTATACACGGCATTGGGTACCTGAGTTGGCAAACCTACCGGACAAATTTTTGCACAAGCCCTGGGAGGCTCCTGCCTCTGTGCTGGCAGAGGCAAACGTAATTCTTGGAGAACACTACCCACACCCCATCGTCGATCACAAAACTGCGCGGGAGTCGGCACTGAGTGCCTACGGGACACTCAAAAATCTTTAGCCCTGCCTGCTACTCATCGATAATCGCCACGGCGCGGGTCCATCCCGCAGACGCTCCTCGGATTTTGTGCGGAAAGCAGCTCATCATGAACCCAGTGGAGGGAACGCTCTCGAGATTGTGTAACTTCTCGAGATGGCAGTAACCGATGTGGCGGCCCGCTTTGTGCCCCTCCCAAATCACACTCGCGTCGCCCGTTTCAGCGTAGCGCTCCGCTGTTTTGTCAAAAGGCGCATCCCAACTCCAGGCGTCCGTTCCGGTGACGCGCACGCCCTGCTCCAGGAGAAATATCGTAGCCTCGTAACCCATACCGCAACCCTTACTGACAAAGTCGTCCTGTCCGTATGCGGCACCCGCCGCCGTGTTCACCACAACAATTTCCAGTGGCGACAGCTTGTGATCGATGCGCTCCAATTCTGCTTCCACATCGGCTGCTGTCACTACGTAACCGTCTTCAAAATGTCGAAAATCGAGCTTCACGCCGGGCTGAAAGCACCACTCCAGCGGCACTTCGTCGATGGTGATGGCGCGCTCCTTACCCCCCGAGTGTTCATTCATCGTGGGATGAAAATGATATGGCGCATCCAAATGGGTGCCATTATGTGTACACAGCTGAACAAACTCGACCGCCCAACCCTCACCGTCCGGCAGTTGCTCTGTCGTTAAGCCCTCAAAAAAACTGGCCATCTGCTGAGCACCGGCATCATGCTTGATGTAATCGATATTGGGTTGCATCGCCGGGGGATCACTCACCACGTCGTTTTCCAAAAAAATAGATAAATCTACAAAGCGCCGCACCATCAGCCACCAGTCTGCTCGTGAGTTAGCGCATAGAGTAGCTCAGGAGCAGGCGCAATTGGCAAACTGATGCCTGACGGTTACTCTCCATGCATCGGTGGAGGGAATAAGTTATGCGTAACGACTGTCGGCTGCTGGCTATGCTTGCAGTGCTCATGGCCCCCGCGGCAACAGCGGAGGTGTTTCCGTCAACTTATACTCCACAAGACGGGCAACCCGTACTTTTTCAGAACGCAACAATCCTTACTGGCGATGGCAAGCGCGTGGACAAGGCCAGCCTCTTTATCAGCGATGGACGCATTGAATGGGTGGGTGAAGGCAGCACACCACCAGACACTACAGTCATCAACGCTGAGGGGAAATGGATCACGCCAGGCCTCATTGACGTTCATTCTCATTTGGGCGTTTATCCCTCTCCGGGGGTAGCGGCGCACAGCGACGGCAACGAGGCCACAGCCCCCGTTACGGCAGAAGTCTGGGCGGAACACAGCGTCTGGCCGCAGGATCCAGGATTCACCCGAGCACTGGCTGGCGGCGTTACGTCCATGCAAATTTTGCCCGGATCCGCCAATTTGTTTGGCGGTCGCGGCGTCACACTAAAAAATGTGCCGTCGTCGAGTTATCAAGCGATGAAATTTCCCGGGGCACCCCATGGACTCAAAATGGCTTGCGGCGAAAATCCAAAGCGAGTTTACGGCAATCGCAAGCAAGCCCCATCGACCAGAATGGGAAATGTCGCAGCCTATCGTAGCGCCTGGATCAAAGCGCAACGGTATGTTGACGATTGGGACCGCTATGAGCAAGCGCAAGCCGAGGCGGCTGCAGAAACTGAAGAAAATGCGACTTCCGTGGCCTCGGCACTGCTGACGACTACGCCTCCAAAACGGGACCTCGAACTCGAAACACTGGCGGGGGCACTTCGTGGCGATATTTTAGTTCACATGCATTGCTATCGCGCCGACGAGATGCTCACCATTTTAGACATGGCCGGGGAATTTGGTTATCAGGTTGGCACTTTTCATCACGGTGTCGAGGCCTACAAAATCGCCAGCGAACTTGCCGAGGCAGGCGTATGCGGAGCGCTTTGGGCCGATTGGTGGGGCTTTAAAATTGAAGCCTATGACGGAATTCAGGAGAACATTGCGCTAGTGGACCGACCAGAGGGTGGATGCGCCATCGTGCACTCCGACTCTGCTGAGGGTATACAGCGCTTAAATCAGGAAGCGGCAAAGGCCATGCTTCGGGGCAATCGAGCGGGACTCGAGATACCACCAGAGCGTGCGATCCGCTGGATTACATCGAACGCGGCCAAATCTTTGGGCATTGATGATCAAACAGGCTCACTCAGGCCCGGCATGATGGCGGATGTCGTCCTATGGAACCAAAACCCCTTCAGCGTGTACGCCCAAGCGCAGCAAGTTTATATCGATGGCGTACTGACTTATGAACGGGGCAACCCTGAGCTCAAGCCCCAATCGGATTTTGAGCTGGGTCAGCTGATGGGGGTGGCACCATGAAAACTCTCCTGCTCTCGGTCATTCTCATCCTCGGCAACACCAGCGCTTTAGCCGAATCGTTACTCATTACTGACGCACGCCTGATAGAGGAAGGACTTTCCTCCAACATCAACTACGACATTCTCGTCTCTGGTGGCGTTATTAATCGCATCGGCGAGGATCTCAGCGGAGCAGCCGCAGATACCGTAATCAACGCAGCCAGTCGACCCGTCACGGGCGCTTTTTTTGCTGGCATCACGGCGCTGGGCCTTAATGAGATTGGTATGGTGTCTGATACCGTCGATTCTCGACTGGCGGACTTGTACACCGGCCTGATCCATCCGGAGTTCGATGTGCGCGAGGCTTATAATCCTCACTCGAGCGCCATTCCCGTGACGCGTATCGAAGGCTTTGGTTACACCTTGCTGGGCGCCTCGCCGGGCGATAGACCCCTCTCCGGACATGGCTCGCTCGTGCGGCTCGACGGCGGCTTTAACAGCTTCGAAGGCAAGTCAGTCATGTATGCCGATGTCAGTGGGCCGTCTGGCGACAAACTTGGCGGATCTCGCGCCGCGAGTTGGATGTTGCTCAACGCCATTTTTGCTGAACTTACAACGGCTGATAAGGACCTCAAGCTGATGACAGCCCAGGGTAAATCAGCGCTCGCAGATGCCAAAAAAAATGGCATTTTTATTTTTAGCGCTCATCGTGCAAGTGACATCGTGCGCGTCCTCGAATTCAAAGCTGAGCGAGGGCTGAACGCGGTGATCAGTGGCGGGCAAGAAGCCTGGATGGTGCGTGAAGAACTCGCCGCAGCAGAGGTGCCGGTGATCATCAATGCGCTGGATAATCTGCCCGGCAGTTTCGACGCACTGGGTGCTCGCTTGGATAACGCTGCTCTGCTTCACGAGGCCGGTGTCACGGTCTTGTTTACCAGCGGAGAGACCCACAACGCCAGAAAACTCAGGCAGGTGGCGGGCAATGCAGTGGCTCATGGACTGCCACATAAAGCGGCAATGGCCGCCATGACCTCGCTTCCAGCCTCCCTGTTTGGGGGTCTCGATCGATCATTACAAAGGGGATCGCGGGCTGATCTAGTCATTTGGTCGGGTGACCCTCTGGACGTCAACTCAGCCGCTGATACCGTGATTATCGGGGGCAAGGTGGATACGATGCAGAGCCGGCAAACTTATCTGCTACAACGCTACCTGCCCGAGGAGCCGGGACGGGGGCGCGCCTACATCAACCCTCAATAACGCTGGCTCTTTCGCCGCCGTGGGGCTCTGACCGAGGCCATCATCCTACTGACCCAGACGCGCCAGCATACCCGAGGTGGAGTGCCCGGGAACGAAATCCAAAGTGATAACGCGGCCGCCACTCGCCAGAACTGATTCATGGCCGGCGATCTCCTCCACCTCATAGTCCCCACCTTTTACCAATACGCTGGGTGAAACGGCCTCGATCAGGCGAGCGGGCGTGTCCTCTGAGAACGGTACAACAAAGTCGACACAGCTCAACGCCTCAAGAATCGACATGCGATCCTCAACCGGGTTGACTGGCCTCGAGGGGCCTTTGAGTCGACGCACTGAATCATCATCATTTACCGCAACAACCAGCACGTCGCCCTCGGCGGAGGCCTGCTGCAAATAGGCGACATGTCCAGGGTGCAGAATGTCAAAGCAGCCATTGGTCATTACAACCCGCTGCCCTCCAGACTTAAGCCGCTCTAATTCAACCAATAAATCGGCCTCTGCCATCACGCCTTTTTTGTTAACTGAATCCTGTGGGGGCGCCACCACTGACTCGAGTTCAGCCGGTGTGACGCTTGCGGTACCGAGCTTGGCAACAACAATGCCCGCGGCCTGATTGGCAAATTGAGCAGACTCCAAGAGTGACAGGCCTGCGCTCAGGCATCCCGCCATAACCGCGATGACGGTATCGCCCGCCCCCGTCACATCGTAAACCTCGCGCGCGCTCGCTGTTAAATGCTGCGGTGGTCCGTCGGATCGAACCAGCGTCATACCGGCTTCACTTCGGGTTACTAGAATCGCCTGTAAATCTAGAGAAGCACGCAGCGCCTCTGCCTTCTCGACCAATACCGCCTCGCTATTGCAGGGGCCTACAATGGCCTCGAGCTCATGAAGGTTAGGCGTTAATACCGTCGCACCACGATAACGCTCAAAGTCGAGCCCCTTTGGGTCTACCAGAGTCGGTTTACCCATCTCTCGGCATAATTCCAGTAGCCGACCCACCATGGAAAGAGAACCCTTGGCATAGTCGCTAAATACCACAAGATCTGCATCCGCCAGATGCTGTTGGGCATAGCCAACAAATAAGTCGTTGCCATAACTGGCAAGCGGACTTTCAAAATCCATGCGCAATAACTGCTGATTGCGACTCAGCACCCGCAGCTTAACGATCGTCTCTCCGCCGCAGGGCATTACGTTCCAACGAACCCCAGCGGCTTCAACGCAGGCCCTCAGCGCACGGGCGTGGTCATCCTCTCCACACAGCCCAACCAAAGAGACATTGAGCCCCAGATGGGCGAGGTTAACGGCAACATTGCCCGCTCCACCTGCGCGATCTTCCTGGCTCATCACCTTCACAACAGGGACCGGCGCCTCAGGGCTGATGCGTCGACTGCCTCCACTCCAGAACCGATCCAACATGACATCACCAATTACGGTGACATTGCCACTGGCCATATCCGGCAACGTTGTCATGGTTAATTCCTCTTAAGCTGAAGAGAAAATGCTATCACGGGCCATAGCCAGACGAATGTGAACAAATCGCACTGTCAGCGCCCTGTGAAACTTTGGATCAGCGGGCAATAACGCTATCCACCGTCGGGTGCCGCCACAGAATTTGCCACCGCCAGAGCAGGATCAATCTCGGTGGGCGATGGAAGATCCCTGTCCAGTGCAATCAGTAGCGCAAGAGTGAGAAACAAAAAGTTGCCACTAAAGTAGGAATAAAAAGAGACTGCGCTGTTTAGCGGAAACAAAGCGAGCATGACCACTAGCGAACAGAGTGCGACCTCAATTCTCTTGTCGAACAGGCGACGCCCGAGAAAAACAAAAAAGAGAAAGTAGCCCAGCAATCCGGGCACGCCGGTGTCAACTGCCACCTCCAGCAAAAACAAATGCGGATGCCATCGATCCGTCACCGGCAAATTGCTGAGGTTGTCCAGTGTCACCGCTAAAGAACCCCAACCCCGAATGCCGACGCCATTAATCCAGTGCTCCATAAACCCGGACCAGGCCGAGACCCAAAAATCGGGTAGGTATTCAAGCGCTCTGTAGGTATCGGTCGCTGCTTGCCCAGAAGCCGACGCTCTGAACGTTTCGGTCAATACAGAGCCAGCGACAACAGCCAGACAAAAACAGAGCGAAAGGGAAATTAGCCAAGGCGCCGTGCTCGCTCCTCGCTCGACTCTGCAGAGAACCAGTGCGTAACCACAGAGCGCAAATAGTGCGTGCAGTATCGATGCTTCATTCCCGCTCATTACGATGGTCGCAAAAAGTGGCAAAGAAAGAATGCTCGTCGCTACCGTACTTCCAATCCGTCTCAATGCCTCCAAGTAAAAAGGAGACAAAATGGCCAAGGTAGATCCATACCCTGTTCTGAAGCTACCGGTCACCAACGTATGACCCGAATCCAGCTCTATCAGAGGATTACCAAACACACTCAATCCCGTGAGGAGCTGAACCAATCCATCGACAACCCAGACCATCAACACCGCGCCCAAAAGCGACATCATTCGGTGACTCTCATGCCGATCGAGCTTGATTTGCAGCATCACCCAAACAGCGAAGCCGTAAGCCACGAAGCGTAACGCCCCCGAAAGCGCACGTTCAAAATTGATGGCGTCGAATAGAGAAAAAACAGCGGGGATCAGGAAACAACTGAGTACAACCCAGAAGCGACGAATGCCATCGGTACCAAAAAATGCTTTTGGGTCTCGCGCACAAATTGCGATGCCCACCAGCGACATCAGCCAGATGAACTGGCGTGTCGCAGAGGACAAAGACAGTGTAAAAAACAGGAACACCCAAATAACGGCAGGAGAGATGTCAGAAAATTTCTGCATTACACCGCCCACCGCTCGGGTACTCGAGTCGGCACCTTGTCGCCATCGAGGCTCCAGTGTATTGGTTCGCGCCCATGATCACCATCCGACATCGTGAAAGTGCCAGGCAGAATCATTTGTCAGACTGTACCAATTTCGCCGGCACTTCCCGTAATCCAGCAACAGTCTCAACCGCCGGAGAATTCTCGGGCGCAGCAGATGGGCCGCCCACTCTGAACATTCTGCCCACACCCGCGGCCTGGCCCGCGAGGATATCGGACGTCTTGTCCCCCACCAATAGTGATTGCGGCAAAGCAAGCCCTAACTCCTCTGCCGCGCGCAAGATCATCCCCGGCGCCGGCTTCCGGCAGTCGCAAGTCTTTCTCAGGACGCCCAACGCCTCGGTCGGATGATGCGGACAATGATAAAAGCCGCTGATCTGCGTTTCGAACTCGTGTTCCAAATGAGCAGACAACGCCCGATTCAGAGCTATTAGGTCTTGCTCGGTATAAAAGCCGCGACCGATACCCGATTGGTTGGAGACAATAACCAGTTGGTAGCCCGCCCGATGCAGGGATTGCAGCGCCCTCTCTGCACCGGGCAAAAATTCAAAGTCCTTCCAGGTACTGACATAACCGTGATCAACGTTGATCACACCGTCTCGATCCAGAAAGGCCGCCTTACTCAAGTTCCTCAAAGAGACGCCCGCTTTGCCTTTACACCAACCCCAGCCCCGCCTCAATCAGGCCACAGAGCAGGTGAATCACAACAATATGACATTCCTGAATGTGGGCCGTCTCATCAGACGGCGCCACAAGCAGTGCATCACAGTGATTTATAAGTGCGCCCCCATCACGTCCAGTCAAGCCAAGCACCTCGCAGCCTAGAGTGTGAGCTTCGCGACACGCGGCAATAATACTCTCGCTGTTACCCGAGGTCGAAATTGCCAGCAAGACATCGCCGCGATTGGCCAGCGCCGCCACCTGGCGACTAAATACAGCGTCGTAACCGTAGTCGTTGGCGATAGCCGTCAAAGCGGAGGTATCAGTCGTTAGCGCAACTGCAGCAAGCGCCTCCCTGTCAGAAACAAAGCGTCCAACCAGCTCAGCCGCCATATGTTGGGCATCAGCGGCAGAGCCGCCGTTTCCGCATATCAGCAGCTTATTGCCCCGAGTCAGCGCCGCAACGCAGCATCCCGCGAGCGCCTCGATATCTGCTGCATTAGCCGACAGCTGGGTCAGCGCCGCCTGGTGCTTCGAAATGTAGCTCTCAATAAACTGCTGCAAGGGACCTCCGATCGTCAGTCCTACGCGTTGCTTGCGTTGAGTCGACCCATCACATCATAGCAACGAAAGCCGCCGCTATGGCACTCCCCCCGACAGCGCGAGGTTGATTAGAGCACGCTGGGATTATCAAACCGCCGGGCAAACGGTCCCGCACTCAGACCATGCACCACCAAGCTGATCACCACCGTCAGGATGGTCACTGAAATCAGAGTGCCCGCCGAAGGAATGTCCTCTGCCCACACCATGGTCGCAAACGCCAAACTGGCCAGGCCTCGGGGCCCAAACCACGCTAAAAAAACTTTGCTCTGGGGTTTTTCACCGGTGCCCCACAACGACAGCATAATCGGCAAGATGCGGATCACGGTTAAACTCAAGGTCGCATAAAGGACTTCAGTCCAAGTAATCAAGGGCAAAGCCGCCGGCACCAGCATCAGTCCAAACAGCAACCAAGCCAGCATTGCCATGACCTCGCCTACCCCCTCTGCGGGCACAACCAGCCCGTGCACATCCTCTCTCATTGCGGCTCTGAAACACAGACCGCCGACAAACGCGGCAATGTAGCCGCTACCGTGCAATGACTGCGCAACGGCGAATACCACGAGCGCCAGAGCCGGCACGCTCATGCGTTGCCATACGTGCCCGAGCCACCCTAAGGAACGCGCCGTCACCAGCGCTCTCGCTGCCACAAACGCAATAACGACGCCCACCATCAGGCCGATGCCGAGCTCCTCCAAAAGGAGTTCCAGTGCCAGGCCCTCGCCCCTGATCGCTGAACCTTGCTCCAGTGCAATAAACAGCAATAAAAAGGGTACGCAGAGGCCATCATTTAAGCCGCTCTCCGCGCTCAATCCCTCGCGCAGATGATGGGGCACTGCTTGGTTGCTCACCACAGCCTTGCCCAACGCAGCGTCGGTCGCTGCCAGCATGGTTCCCAAAATTGCCGCCTCGTATACAGACAGCGAAGGAAACAACCACAGCGCTGCCGCAGCCCCCAAACAAATGCTCAGGGGCAAGCCAAACAGCAGCATCCGCCCCGGAATCCTCCAATTTTTGCGGAGCACACCGAGATCGGCACTGGCGGCATCTACGAACAAAAAAAGTGCCAACGTGACGTCGATAAGCGCTTTACCATTCACTGAGTCGGCAGTGAGGCTGAACCAATCTAAACCCAATGGACCCAGCAAGGTGCCCGTGGCAACGAATACGATAGGACCCGACAACGACAGGCGCTCGACCTTCTCTGAAACCAGGCTATAGAGGAATACCAGAGAGGCGAAGCACGCCAGACCTACATACATATCAATCCCTGCCCGAGTGAATAGGGGTCATGACATCCTGTGGACGGGCTGTATGGGAGTCAATCGCTTGAAGCGACAACGCCTGGGGGCTGGGACCCCATAGGCACTATTTTTCGAACCCAATGAAGCGGCTAGCGGGCTGATTCAACTCGTGTTGAGCTACGGCATAAAGCTCCGCAACTCCTGTTCACCCAACTCCGCGAGTAAATGTGTCACGGCGTAGTCGGGAATCTCATCTACCGGGATTTCACGCTGATGCCGAACCAACATCTCCTCGGACACCATCCCCTTTGCCCGCACAATCACGCGCTGAAGGATCTGCTCAATCTCCGGTTCTCGTCGACCGCTCGCTCGACTCACCTTGGCCGCTCCTTGGGGGTGCTGTGCCGCCGCGCGGAGCATAGCCTCTAGCTTGTCACACTGTTCCTTGAACTGACTGCGGCTACAAAGATTGGTAGGGATCACGTTCTCTAGGTGTCTCAGGTCAGACATGGGCTACTCCATAATCAGTGCTAAGAAATTTACGGCCCTCGGCCTAGAGCGGTTTTCCCAAAACCGCAGTTGTTGATCGATTTGCCCATCTCCCGCCTTCGATCACTTCATTAAGTTTCGATATAAATATCTTAACCCTATGTTTTATATCAATTACTTAAATTCGATACGTCACTATTCAAACGAGAGGCAGTCTGAGACACTGCTGTTAATGAGAGCGACAGGCCCCGGGCCATGACGACAAAAGAAAGCACACATCCCCTAAAACGCAGCCCGCACAAGCTGAAACTCGGCGTCTTCGGCCTTAATGTCAGTCACGGATGCGCGATGACCGACCGACCAGACACCCTCAAGGCCGAGTGGCAAGAGTCTGTGCGAGTCACTCAACTCGCCGAGCAAGCCGGTATCGAGGCGGTTATTCCCGTTGCCCGGTGGAAAGGCATGGGAGGCGAGGTCAATTTTAATCACCGCAATTTCGAAACATTTACCTGGGCCGCAGGTCTTGCCGCAAAAACCGAGGAGATTGGTGTCTTTGCGACGTTTCACGTACCCACGGTTCATCCGGTAAGGGCCGCCAAGGAGGTCGCCACCATCGATCACATTTCGGGGGGCCGTTTCGGCCTCAACATCGTCGCCGGCTGGAATGAGCGAGAAATTGCAATGTTCGGGGTGCCCCAGAAGGAGCACGACGTGCGATACGACGTCGCCGACGACTGGATCAGCTTGTGTAAGGAGCTCTGGACGGTTGAGGGTGAATTCGACTACAACGGACCTCACTTTCACTCCCCCGGGTGTTATTCGGAACCCAAACCACTGCAAAATCCATGGCCCGCCCTGATGAGCGCAGGCAACAGCCCACGCGGACAAGCTTTTGCCGCGGCACATGCCGATTTCAACTTTGTGGTGGCTAAAGATGTCCAAGCTGCAGGCGAGGTCGCCGCCAACGGCAGAGCAATGGCAGAAGCCAATGGACGAGATATGCAGGTGTTTGGGCAGGCTTATATTGTTTGCAGAGAGACTGAAAAAGAAGCGCAAGACTTTGTGCGGGAGTACGTCTACGACCGAGGGGACTGGGCGGGAGTCCGTAACTTACTGGATGTGCTGGTGCCTAATTCCCAAAGCGCGTTGGGCGACGGATGGGAAGCGATGGCGGCGAACCTCATTGCAGGCTATGGCGCGATACCGCTGGTGGGCACCCCAGACCAGGTGGTCGATGGCATGTTGGCATTCTCTAAAGCGGGTCTCGATGGCATTACTCTCAGCTGGGTAAACTATGAGGAGGGACTCCTCCAGTTTCAGGACACCCTCCTTCCCCTGATGCGACAGGCAGACCTGCGCTTATGAAAGCCATTGAAGGCATGTCTATTTTAGTCACCGGGGGTGGGTCGGGGATCGGTGCTGACTGCGCAGCACGCTTCTGCGAACTGGGCGCTCGAGTCACTATCACGGGTCGCCGACTGGAAAAACTACGGCAGGTGCAAGAAAAAATCGGGGAGTCCTGCCACATAGCGCAGGGCGACGTTACGCGGGAGGAAGATCGAAGCCAAATGCTCCAGGCCTCCCTCTCCCACGGTGGCGGCAGGCTGGACGCCTTGGTCAACAATGCCGCCAATATGTACCGTCAGCCGGTTGACCAATACAGCGAAACCTTTCTCAGAGAAGCGTTTGAGACCAATGTGATCTCTGCAATGATGCTCTCCAGCGCCGCCATACCCCATCTTGAAAAGACCGCTGGCGCCATTGTTTTTATTGGCTCGACGCATACCAAACGGGCGTTCCCCGGGGCCTCCCCTTACGCCACCACCAAAGCTGCCCTCGAAGGGTTGACCAAGGTGATGGCAGCCGAGTTGGGCCCCAGGCAAATCCGAGTCGGGTGTATTCTCCCGGGTGCGGTATCCACCGAATTAAACCTCAGGGCCGGACTGTTCACAGCAGACGAGGCAGGTGAACGCTATGCCGCTGTTGCGGGTTTGCACGCCTTGGGCAGAATCGGCACCGGAACCGAGGTTGCCGAAGGCGTGGAATATTTAATCAGGGCCGAGTGGGTAACGGGTGTTGCGCTTGAGGTGGACGGTGGAATCGGGCTGGGCGTTTCGCATTTTTAAGGGAGAGTCAACGATCTATCGGTTATGGGCGACGACACTGGTCTTTGTGGCACTGTCATTGAGTGGGTGTGACATCGGCAAATTGATACTCACCACGGAGCCTTGGCGGCCACCGCCGTCGCCGGCAGAAAAACGAGAACCCCTCCCCCGGGCAGCCTGCAATCAAATCGTCGGTGAACGACAAGCGCTCTTTGGCGATCTGCATCTCCATACAGCCCTATCAATGGACGCAAACGCGCTGGGGACCAGAACGCTGCCAAATGACGCCTACGCTTTTGCCAAGGGCGAACCCATTACTCTCTACGGTGGCGCTCCGGGCGTTGATACAGTCACCCTGAAAATTGAGCGTCCACTGGACTTTGCAGCAGTGACTGACCACGCAGAGTGGATGGCCGAGGTGGCGCTGTGCACTCACCCGGGCTCTGCCTCCTACGACAGCGCAGGATGCGCTATTTACCGAGGGGAAGACGACTCAATACTGGCAAAACTATTGGGCGCAAAAGGCTTCAGGGCACGGCTTGGCGGCTTTGTTACATTGGGGGGACGCCGTAGCGATATTTGTGGGGACGCAGATAACCTTTGCCGGGGCGAGTTGAAGACAACATGGGAATCGTTACAGGCAGCCGCTGAGGCGTGGTACGACCGGTCAGCCGACTGCTCTTTTACCACCTTTCATGCGTGGGAATACAGCCGTTCCCCACAATCGACCAAAGTGCATCGCAACGTTATTTTGCGCAATGAAATCGTGCCCGAGCTCCCGATTTCTTCCCTTGAAACCCCCTTGGAAATTGATTTTCGCCGACAGTTACTTGAGCAATGCAATGATTCGGGTTCGGGTTGTGAGGCCATCGCCATCCCCCACAACCCGAACCTCTCCAATGGACAGCTGTTTCGAGCAGAGTACGCGGGCCTGCCGACTGCCGAACAGGAGGCTCAGGCAAAAATCCGGGCGCGCCTCGAACCCGTTGTAGAAATGATGCAAATCAAGGGCGAAAGTGAATGTAGAAATGGGATGTTCAACGTGCGGGGCACTCCCGATGAACTTTGCGATTTTGAAAAGATTCGTGACTTTGGGCAGCCCGAACTGCAGGACTGCGGCGACGCCTTGGGTAAGGGGGCGCAGGCGGGCAAAGGCTGCACGAGTCGCAACGACTACGTTCGATATGCGCTCCTCGACGGCATCCGAGAACGACAACGACTGGGCGTTAACCCCTATCAATTTGGCTTCATCGGCAGCACCGACGCCCACACCTCGGCGCCGGGCGCGGTAAGTGAGTATCACCAACCCTACAAATATGGGGTCTCAAACGCTCAGGCGCTCACGGTTGCGGGCAAACCACGGGCAGTGGCCTTTCAGAATCCCGGTGGCTTGGCCGGGGTCTGGGCAGAGGCAAATAATCGAGACTCCATTTTTGCCGCGTTGAAACGACGGGAGACATTCGCCACCAGTGGCCCCAGAATTGCGCCGCGGTTTTTTGCCGGTTGGGAGCTGCCCGAAACTATCTGTAGCGCCGACCGTCTGGCCAGCACGGGCTATCAAGCCGGCGTACCGATGGGGGGAGTCTTGCCGGCGGTCCCGAGTGCATCTGCAAAGCCAAGGTTTGTCGTCTCTGCCGCTGCCGACCCGGGCACCCGGGAAGCGCCCGGACATCTGCTGCAGCGACTGCAAATTATCAAGGGCTGGGTCGATACTGAAGGACACTTTCAGCAATCGATTGTGAATGTCGCGGGGGATGCAGATAACGGTGCGGGTGTCGATTTAAAAACATGCGCCGCCTTCGGAGAGGGCTTCTCCACGCTGTGCGGCGTCTGGGAGGACCGCGACTTCGAGGCGGACCAAGATGCCGTGTACTACGCGCGAGTCGTTGAGAACCCCAGCTGCCGTTGGTCGACGCGCATGTGCCTTGGTTTCGATGAAGAGAATCAGCCCGACGCCTGCGAAAATCCGCGCATACCGAAAACGATTCAGGAGCGGGCGTGGACTGCTCCAATATGGTTTGAAGCGGATCGCTCCTGAGTACCCGTAGCGAGATCACCTGGTAGTTTCATAAGGCCAACAATAATGGCCTTGACCACCAAAAATTGGGGGCCAGTTTTAGCCTTCCTGTGATGATCACAGTCATACGCTTTGAACGATTGCCGACATCGTGGTTAGATGACGTCAGTGTTGCCGAGGAATAACAATAATGACCCTGTCCAATGAACTGTTTTTTCCTTTATTCAGCTTGCTCATTGTCTTGACCGTGATTTGGTTTGTGCGCAGCGCGACCGCATACAAAAAATGGGTAAAGGCCCACTACGCTGCGCCGAAAAGCGCGCTACCTGAAGAACACCGCTAGAATGATGTCACGCGCATCATTCGCTGTCGCCTGGCGGGCTTCCGCACTTAAGAGTAGTCGTTAATCCAATAAAACGGCGACTTCGCGGCTTGCGGGAACAACGAAATCCCTAGCCTGAGCGAGGCTCGTGACGGGCAACAATGGAATAAAAGTACGTGGCGCTCATCCTCTATCGACTCATCTGGCTATTCGTGACCCCGCTGGTATTTGTATGGTCTGTGCAGCAAATGACCACCCGACGCGGCGGCCTTGGCTATCTGCTAGAGCGATCAGGGCTAACGGAGCGCAACAACCCATCCACGCCGGTATGGTTTCACGTTGCCTCCGTTGGTGAGATGCGACTGGCAACACCATTGATCACTGCCCTGCTTGAGCGCGGCTTGCTCATTACCTGCAATACGCCCGAAGCCTACCGATTAGCCACATCGACCTGGGGTGACGCAGTCACCGTACGCTACTGCCCCCTCGACTATCGCTCTTTCGTAAAAAGGTTCATCAGGAGATACCAGCCATCGGTCGTTTTCATCATCGAAACCGAAATTTGGCCTGAACTCTATGAGCAATGTCACCGCCAGCATATTGCGATCTATATCGTAAACGGGCGGATCAGCGATAGGACGCTGAGGTCAAAACTCGCAAAGGCTTGGCTGTATCCAATGGCCTTGGGACGGGTTACCGGTGTTTGGGCCCGGGAAGACGACGACGCGACAAGATTCGCCGCCATGGGCTGCCCGCCCGATAAAATCCGGACGACGGGTAGCATTAAAATGACGCGCCGTATTCACAACAACATACCTGAGAACCCCCTTCCACATCGACAGTTTGCCTTGGCGATTTCAACGCACCCGGGAGAAGAGACCGCGATCGCAGACGCTTGGCAGCGTGCGGCCGGTGCCGACCTTTTGGTTCTCATTCCCAGACACCCCCCTCGGGCGGCTAGCGTTGTCCGGTCTTTGGAATCTCGTGGTATCGCCGCGGCGCAAAAGTCCGTCTCGGGTGATGTCACGCTCACCGAAGAGGTCCTCGTGGTAGATGCGGTCGGTGAAGTGGACGCGTATTGTGCCCACGCAAGTTTTGTCTTTGTGGGCGGCTCCATGGTTGACGCCGGCGGGCATAACGTGTTCGAGCCTGCAAGTTGGGGGAAAGCGATGATAGTCGGCCCACACACACAGAATTTTTCAGCGGAGGTCGATTATCTCTCTGCCCACGGTGCACTCAACATTGTCCAAACGAGCGAGGCGCTAAACGAAACGTGGCACCGCTTGACCCATGATCTCGCCTTCAGAACACGCTGTGAGGCCAGTACGCGAGAAGCACATGCTGCGCTACCCGATAGGATCAATGACTATATCGGTCTCGTCGATGCGGCGGTGAGAGCCCATACCTGACGCCCTGCCACATCAATGCCACCACAGCGTTGCGCCAAAGCGACACCCCACCCTAACTTATTGGAGGATTTTCATAACCTGCGCACAACGCCTCCCAGGATTGCGCGCAATCGAACTGGGTGTTGGCAGTCCATTTAGCCAGTGATCGCTTGAGGCGCTTGAGGTTGCCCCGCCGCCAATTGCTTGGGAACCAACCCGACCTGACCTGACTCCGATCAAAATCGATCAGATAGACCGAATCATCATCGAGCAGAATATTGCTGGCATTCAGGTCACTGTGAAAAACATTGCAATCGTGAAACCGCCGGATAGTGCGACCTATCTCGCGCCACCTTTGATGATTCACCAATTGATCCTCAGAAAGACAGGAAGCCAGGGATCGGACATTTTCCAGCCGTTGCGTAATCAGGCTCCCCGAGTACCAAAACCCTGCCTCTCTTTTGGCAAACGCTGCCACAGGTTGGGGCACGGGCAACCCCATTTGGTGTAATTGGCCCAACAAGAGATATTCCCGAACCATCCTGGCTCGCTGATACCCCAAAAAAACATAGCGCCGTTTTACCCATCGGCCAATTAGCCCGCCTCGCTGAAAGGACTTTAAAACCCAAGGGCCTCCAACCGACTCAACAAACCAGACAGTCCCTCGTCCCTCGCTGTGCGGAAGCGCCCTGTCACCCCAGTCCCCGGGATCAAACAACCGCGCACTGGGCTCACCCAGCAATTCTCTATCGTAAATAATGAATTGGCCGGATTCCTCAAGAATTGTTTGGTTCACAGGCGTCATGTAGGCTAATCGGCAAGTCTGCGGGTCGTGCTAACCACACGCCCAATAATTGGTCGCATTTTGTATGCCTCACCCCTCCGGGCAACCGCTTTCAATCTGTATTGTACGCCTCTCCGCCATCGGCGATGTCTGTCATGTGACGGCGGTTGTGCAAGCTATTCAGGCACACTACCCAGACGCGGCAATCACATGGATTATCGGCAGCATCGAGCATACGTTGGTCAACGATCTACCTGGCATTGAGTTTATCGTCTTCGACAAGGCAAAAGGCCTGCGAGCTTACAAAAATGTCAGGCAACAACTGGGGACACGACCGGCCTTTGATGTGCTTTTACAAATGCAGACATCACTGCGGGCAAATCTGTTAGGAAAGTTGCTTAACGCCAGACGCAAAATAGGCCTCCCCGGTGGATTTGGCAGAGAACTTCATAGCCTTGTGGTTACCGAGCGTATCGCTCCCTCTAGTGCTTTTCATGTGCTCGATGTCTTCACGGAGTTTGCCCACACTATCGGTGTCCCCACATTTAATGTGGCGTGGCGAATACCGATACCCGACACTGATATCAGGGTAGCGAGCGAACTGGTTGGCGGGGAATCTGAGTACATTTTGTTAGCACCCAGTGCAAGCCACAGCGAGCGCGTTTGGCTCCCCGAGCGCTACGCGGCGCTGGCTAATTATTGCCAATCCAAAGGAATGAAAGTGGTGGTGACCGGCAGCCCAGCGCAGCGTGAAATTGATCTCGCCAGTCAAATCAGCGAAATGGCAGACGCTGCAATCGTTAACGTAGCGGGCAAAACGTCACTCAAAGCGTTACTAGCACTGTGTAAGCACGCTCGCCTCGTGATTGGACCCGACTCTGGCACTTTACACATGGCGACCACCCAGCAAACCCCGGTGATCGGCCTTTATGCGCACAGTAACCCGTTACGCACGGGTCCCTACCGGGGGTTAAGCTCTGTTGCCAATGCCTATGCCAAAATCATATCCAACCGCGGACTGCACAGTAAGCTGCAACAGTGGGGTTATCGACTCAAGGGCGCGGCATTGATGGAAGAAATAACGGTAGAGGACGTCACATCGCTCGTTGAAGAAGCCCTTGCACACCCCCACCAGACCCGCCCTTTCCCATCAGGCTGAAACATCTCCTTTGGGAATGAAGTCGCCGATGACATCCCATACCTCCGTGGGTGTCAGCCCACTTTTACTGCCTACAAGGCAAAACAAGGCCGGATTGTCGGGACCAAAGGTGAACGCCGGCTGCCATGATTCAAATGGATGGCCTTCATGCCCGAGCAGCAGTTGCGGGATCTCCTCGGTACCACCCTCAACGTGATAATCGTCCAACGCATCAATTGCGGCGGCGTGAAGGTAATACAGCGAATATTCGGTCCATTTTGATCTCAAAAAACGTCCGGGGGTCCAATTACTGGGGTGTCCGGGCTGATGCAGCCTGCAAAGCACCTCTGCCCAGGAATAACGGGGCCTGGAAAGCTGTTCAGTGAGTGAATCGAGAATGTTTTTTGAGAGAATCGCCGGGGTTATCGACATGCCGCGTTGCGGGTCACCCACACCTTGACTGACTGATAGCAACCGCGCTGAGGAGGCCCACCAGCGAGGGTGGAGCGCCCTGCTCTCATACTGCATCAACGCCTTACCACCCGGCAAAAGATCATCCAGAGTCGTGGGGCGAGTGCTGAATACGTCGGCATCAAAGGTCAGGCAAAATTCAGCGTTAAGCTCTCTACTCGAAGCTAATTTAACCAGCTGCTGCTTACGCCACCCGCGAAGGCCCGGGAAGCGGAGCAGTTCCGGTACCAGCTTTTCTTCCGCCATTACCTCTACTGGCAAGTTGGGCCAGCTAGACAAATGTTCCCGAACGATCGCAACCTCGTCGGCCGGGCAGACAACCAAAAAAGTCGTGAGCGTACCTGGCTTAAAAAACGCGCTCAGTGACGCCATCAGGATATCGGTGCGGCGAAGGTCTTCCACCCCATAGCTGCCATCGATTTTCAGCGGCAGGATAGCGTCTAGCTTTGGTGCCAACATCTCTGGCTCACTGCTTTCAACAAGAGTGGATAGTAGCGTTTTTAAAGAGAGAGATTCTATTTTTCACGCCCCAATCCGACCGGTGAATGCCTGTATCGAAGTGTCAAATCACATTATTGAAATACCATATACTTCTCTTATGAGAAGACCTATCTCTTGCTTTGTGATTACCTGCAACGAAGTGGATCGTATCGAGCAGTGTCTGCAGTCAGTGGCCGGCTGGGTTGACGAGCTACTGGTGATCGACTCGGGTAGCACAGACGGCACGCTGGAGGTCGCGCGACGGTACGCTGACCGTGTTTACGAAACCGATTGGCCCGGATTTGGCCCCCAGCGTAACCGCGCCCTCAGCTGGTGCCAGCATGACTGGGTGCTTTCTTTGGACGCGGATGAAGTTGTAACTGAGACCCTCAAACACGAAATTGACGGCGTACTGAGTGAGCCCAACCTCAGCGCCAACTTTCTTAAATTTCCTTGGCACACCTATTTATTTGGCGCGCCACTCCAGCACGGCCGCTATGCCACCCCGCAGGGAAAGCTCTTTGAAAAGACCGGCGCGCAATTCAAAGATCGTAGCGTTCACGAAACGCTTCTCCTCCCCGACTACCGTACTAGAACCCTTAAATCCCCTTTGATTCATCACAGCTGGCGTAATTATCAGCATGTCATCGAAAAACATCTTAAATACGGTGTGCTAGGTGCAGGTGAAAAAGAAAAAGCGGGGAAAAAAAGCTCGGTCGTTTACGCCTTTTTACGAAGCATTGTCGATTTTCTGCATCAGTATGTGGTCCGCGGCGGTTTTCTAGACGGCCAACGGGGCCTTTTGATGGCTGTCATACTGAGTCAGTACGCATTTCATAAGTATGCGGCGCTGTGGTCATTGAGTCAGACGCCTGACCTGAAAAAATCAGACGTAGACTGACTGATGCCTTGCCTTACACAATGAAGCCCGATCTATTTCAACCGCTTAATCGCTATTTCGACAAGGTTTACGTGTTAAGCCTGCCCCACGCCACGGCACGTCAAGCCAACATCGTCAAAGTGCTCGACGGCCTCGATTGGTCTTATTTCTGGGGAGCAGACAAGAAGGACTACTCTGCCAGTCAAGTCTTGGCAGAACGTATCTATGATGATGTGGCACACAAAAGCACAAAAAGAACCTCGCGCTCTATGAATCTAGGAGAAATCGCCTGCGCCCTGTCTCATCGCAACATCTACCAGAATATGCTGGACGAAGGACACCGGCGGATACTGATATTGGAAGATGACGTGCTGCCACAGCCTGAGCGACTTCAGCATTTTGATCACGTTATTGCTCAACTACCAGAGGACTGGGAGCTGTTGATGCTGGGCTACTATGGCCATAAGTTACCAACAGCGCGCTACCGAATCCAACAGCAAATTTATCTGGCGTTCCATTACCTACACATCGCTAATTGGAACAAGGTCAGTCGACGTTGGATCGACAACATTTGTATGCAGGCATACGCCCCCGGCCTCTATCGTATGGGCAAGGTACTGGGCACACATGCCTACGCAGTATCCGCATCCGCGGCAGAGAAATTTGTAGCCTACCAAAGCCCTGTGCAGCTACAGGCCGATCGGATATTCAATTATTATGCCGCCCAAGGTGCTTTGAACGCCTTCGCACTCAAAGATACCGTTTTCACTTTGTCTGAACTGGCCTCTGATTCTTACATCCAATAGCTCACGGAGCCGTCGGCCGAGTGCATCTCAACGCTCAGCCGCGGTCGAAATCCCGCTGGCCAGCTTACTTCTCCGACCTTCTCGCGTTATCGATCTAAGGTCTGCGATAAGCCTACTCGGACCTTTCGGCCACTCCCCCATATTTTACGCGGCCAAACACTGCTGCAGTGAGCGCCCAAAGATAGACGACAGCGTTTTTTACTTCTTGATCAAAAAAATTACTGTCAACCAATCCGAGCGCTTGAAAATAGATCTGGGCGAACAGGCTCCCAGAGCCAATACCTCTCGCAAAATCACCGAAACTCTGTTGCCTCGAGAGCCAATAGGCAATCCAGATAAAGTAGCC
>Ga0181585_10000808_pt1 | contig 26841 bp, 15 predicted proteins | sample 071ome_29_FD_132469 | JGI IMG/M metagenome (GOLD analysis project Ga0181585, IMG submission 132469) | Coastal salt marsh microbial communities from the Groves Creek Marsh, Skidaway Island, Georgia - 071407BT metaG (megahit assembly) | ecosystem: Environmental > Aquatic > Marine > Intertidal...
AGAGTAAATATATTAGAGCTAACACCAACAAACGAAGTAGATGTAAATTCACAACAAACAGATACATTGGAAGAGTTGGTTGCTGATATGCAAACAGTGGGTTTAGACTTACAAGACTTTTATAATAGTATTTTTCAAAGCACCGGACTTATACCTGAAAAAAATGACTTATATACTGGATTTCTATCAGGAGATTTCAATACACCTCCACAAACAAGATGGTGTACTATATCATTCCCATTTATGATGTTAGACCCTGAAGAAGTTAAAAGTATGATACTTGGTGAAGAATTGAGAGAAAAAAGTGACTGGGTCAATTACGTAAACAGGAAAATATATGGAACACCTGAGATACCAAACAATCTATCCTCAATATTAGGTTCTGAAGGTATGAACCAACCAATATTACCTGCACAACCAGGATTGTTAGATATTTATAAGGAATTACAACAAAGTAGTTTAGAAAGGTTTAAAGGATTTAAAGAATCCGAACCGATAAAATTATTTACACTATATCAACCATTTAACTTAGACAGGGTAAGAAACTTCACATACATACAGTATAAAGAAGAAGATACACCAACGACGGAAAAAGTGTATTATTTTAATCAAACGTTTAAAGGAGTCAACTCAGGGCCTCCGAGTGAATATAATGAAAAATATAGTTTTAACTGATGGATTATTACAATAGATATAAAAACTTTTTAGTTAACGGAAGACAAACCGTGGTGCCTTACGTTAATGTACCATCAAAACCTACAGATAAAAAATTTATATTCAGAGTCGGTAGAAGTAGATTAGATAAGATAAGTTATGAATTTTATAACACACCTTACTTTGGATGGTTAATACTTATGGCAAATCCTAAGTATGGTGGACTTGAAAATAACATAGAAGATGGTGCTGTTTTAATAATACCCTTTCCTTTAATAAATTCTTTACAAGATTATAAGAAGGCAATAGATACACATTTCTTCTACTATGGCAGATGACAAATTTTTTAATAATCAAGATGTTTATGTTGTAACCTCATACGACAATATTATTGTTGTTGACCCAAATAAAGTTGTTGACAGTGATGGTACAGTATCTGAGAGGTTGGTAAACCATGAAGAACTTGTTATGTATGCAAGTTTGGAAGCCAAAATTATACCTAGAAGTAAATTAGTTGTGGGTGACAACTTTAATGACACTATTAAAAATATTAGAGTTGGTGCAATTGAAAACGAAAGAGATACAACTATTAACTTCATGAAAAGACAACCTAAAAGTAGGGATGGAGAAATAGTTGAAGAAAATTTTTTTGATACATCATGGACCGATAATCTAACTTTAGGTAAGACTAGAGACGGTGATGTAGATTCACAATTACTTGGTATTACTAATATTTCTATAAAAATTAATACTTCATTCGCAGCTTTAGTAACGATAGAAATGGATGACGTACAAGGTAAAGTACTATTTGAACAAGGAGAAAATTCACCATACAGTGCATTTTTTCAATTTCCTTATCCATTATTCACTTTAACCGTAAAAGGTTATTATGGAAAGGCAATTAGGTACGAACTAATGTTAAAAGATTTTAACGCTAGATTTGACCCCGGTTCAGGTAATTATAAAATCACAACAAATTATATATCGAGAAGTTATGCTTTGTTATCGGATATAACATTAGATTATCTATATGCGTTACCACATATGTATAGTATAACTACAGAATTTGGAACTAAAAGAACAAATACTAACACAGGAGGTGTAGGAGAAAGACAAGAAACGAATACAATAAAATCTACCAAAGGGTTTGACGTACTGAAAAACGTATACAGTATGTACAAAGAAAAAGGTCTTATTGGTGACAATTTTCCTGAAATCACGCTTAATCAAATGATTATGAAGATGGAAAATTTTGAAAGATATGTTATGGAAGCCTACGGACAACAAGACATGGCAGTTCTAAATGACATGAAAGAATATTACAATAAAATTAATGATTTTAGAAATTATGTATTTGGTAATATAACAGATAACTGGTCGTCAGAGTATATTGACTTAGAAAATGTTGTAATTTCATATGGGAACCCCATCTTATATCAATTTAAAAAAGAACTTGGAGACGACACAAATAGAATTAGTGATATAGAAAACGCAATAAAAAAATTAGAATCACAAATTGAAAAATATAATTTAGAGCTTAACGAAAACACTTCTTTTGGTACTAATGGAGAAGTAGAAATTAACGGAGAAACTATTTCCAACAGCATTACTTCTAACATTAAGATTGATGATTTATTATATGAATTATCTGACCCTGAGAATCAAGTAGATTTTGAACAAACATATGAGTTAAGATATAAAAAAACACCGACAGAAGAAGAATTAGAAACATTTAAGTCTAAATTTATTACAAACTTCGAGGCTGAAAGTATATTAATAGATAAAAGAACATTAAAAGTTGAGGAAAACGTACAAAATAAAACATATATTATATTTGGTGATAAATTAAACGGTCAAGATTTTACTAATAAAAGTTTTTTAAAAAAAATCACAAATTTAGAAGAAGAATTTAATAAGAAAAAAGAAATAATTGAAGAAGCTTTATCAAAGGCATTAGCGGAAAAGATAGCTTCACCTGACACTGGTTTAGGGTTTAACCCCACTATTAATAATGTTATGGCGGTTATATGTGCAAGTGCCGATGCGTTTTTACAATTGATGGATAAAGTACACGAAGACGCTTGGGAACAAAGAAAAAACCCAATAAGGATAGGTGCCGTTTTATCACCCGATAAATCACAAAGCACCGAAAACACACAAGTACAATCATTATTATCAGGACTTTCCACATATAGCCCAAATTCTGAGAATCAGCCCACAGTTTATCCTTGGCCTCAATATTACATACAAACGACTGACGATAAAGGAAATACACAGTTTGAGGATAAATACCCTGGAGACCCTTCCGTAGTTAATCAAGTTAAGGGATGGATGTCAGATGTTTGGCCTGAAATAAAATTTGTTGAAGAATATATTAAAGGGGCAACTGAAAAAGAGACAATAAATCTTAACTATAATAGAGGAAATGAATTAAGGGACAATCCATACATTGGGTGTAACGCTATTGAATTTCCTATGGAACAAAGACCATATATAAATTTAAATGTTATATCAGTAATTTATGAATTGTTTGAAAGGGTTATGTTAAACACAAACTACACTAAATTATATAGAAGTGGTGGATACGGAAAAGAGTTATATACGGTTTTTGGTGATTTTGAATTTAGTAACATAAAAAATTCTATTACAACATCTACAGAACTCATAGATTTATTTAAAAATTTCTCATTTAGTTTTGAGAATATAATAAAATATATGAGAAGCATCTCAAATAATGGACAAGGTACAAATTGGAATTTATATATAAGAGGTAAAAGTACAACACCTTATATTAGTGGATTATTAGAAAAAGATTTTGGATTATATAACGAAAGCTATTTAGACGGAAATACAACTGTAGTAACAACAAACAGTGAATCATCTAAAAAACTAATTGAATATTTAAAAACTAATCAATCAGACGAATTAACATTTTTAGACGGATACCCATTTAATAACCTAACATGGATAAATAAAAACTTATCAAACGGAAAGAACATATCATCAGTATTAAAATCTAATGATACATCTAAGATGTTTAATTTTAATGAAGATAAAAAAACAATTGCATCATTTTCCACAGAAGATAAAAAATATCAAAACAGACCGTTTTCATACTTTGAATGGGTAAATGAAACGAATACTCAAAATACGGGTAGTTTAGACGTAACCACAAATACTATAGCCAAGTCATATTATAACAATAAATTAGATATAAATTTAAAACTATCAGAGTCATTTATTGATTATGGAAATAGATATGATACCACAGTTAATAATTTAACAAGTAAACAAACCACATCGTTATTTAATACTCCATATTTTATTAATGCGTTAATGAAAGGGGTGGAAAATGAAAAAAATGGAAATGTAAATCCATATGTTGGTTTGGGATATCTTTATCTTAACTCGTTACCGTTATCTACTTTAAGAGAAAAATTTAAAACGTTTGAAAACCAAACAACAACGGATTTAAATTACATCTTTGCGACTTTAAATAAATACGGCGCGATACATAAATTACCAACACTATGGGTGGCAAAATACGGAGCGATATGGCACAGATACAAACAATTCAAAGAAAATAACTTAGATATTTTAGACGGTATATGGGAAGACTTTGATTATGTGTCAGCTTATGACCCCGATACGCTAGACCTAACAAAAAAATATAAATTTAAAAATTATAATAACTCTGACGTAGAGATACAACAATTAAAAACATATACAACACAATATCAAATAGATTTGGGTAGTGAGTATATTCCACCAATACAGTTATTTGACACCGTAACCCTTAACGTTAGTGAGATACAAAATGGTTTTTACCCTAAAGTTATTAATGATACTTATTATTTTATAAATAAAACTGATTTATTTAGTGGATACACCTCATCTGAAATACAAAGAGCACAAAATGAAAAAAACCTAAAAATAGGAAATACAGAAAAAGGAAAGGTAAATATTACAACACAAAATACAGAATTCAAAATGGATAGTTGGGTTCAATTTATGGAGGTAAAAAATAATACCGATTTTGACGACAGTGAACAAAGTAAAATATTAATAATACCTTCATTTGGAGACGTTAAGTTTAACCAAATGAGGTATGAATGTTTTACAGAAACAAAAACTCAAACACAAGATGTATTAACAAACAACTCAATTTATAACGGTAGCGTTAGGGCGTTTTGGGGCGCAAGTAACTATGGGTACTACTCAAATGAAATGATTGACAAACCAAAACCTAACGAATATATAAAATACATTAATCCTGAAACAAATAACAAACAATCATTTAATTTGGGTAACGACACATCTTTAACCTACTCATCTATAGAAGATATTTTTGGAGTCTTTACTAAAGAGATGTTAGATAATTTCGAACAAGTATTCCTAAATTTCTGTCAACCACCAAGTAGTTATGATATTGATTTTATTAATAGAGGATTAACCACATTTAAAGACTTTGTTGATAAATTATATCCTGAATTAACTCAGTACTACGATGAAAGTACTGAAGAATTTGTGGTACCTAATTCAGAAATCTCTAAATTAAATGATGCTGAAAGTAGATTTAAAAACTTAAACAGTTCATTTAATAGTCTTAATCTGAAACCTGAAATTAACTTATATAAGGCTATCCGTTCTTTACTTGTTGTTAATAAACCTGAATTAAATGGAGATATAAATTTAGATATTAAAAGTTTAAGTAAAAATCAAGCAAACAATTTTAAATCACAACACTCTGAAGTGTTTTTGAAAAACGATATAATATTAAAAATTGGTAATCCGGGTAAATTTAACACAAGAGTTTATGGGTCATTAACAGAAAATGATGAATTTAAAATTGTTGAACCCATAGATTTTGGAAATTATATACCAAACTCGTTACCGACAAGCGGAGGGACAACGACATTAAGTCAGAGCATTTCAGATTACCCTGACGCGTGGGATGCGATGTCTTTATATGTTGGTGAATTTAATGAAGAAAATTTTATATACAGTGACAACGGTTCATACTTAACTGACTTTTTTGTTGACATGGAATTTAATTTTACTGAGGAAAATGTAAAACTTTTGGCGCCGGTAATAAAAATATACGCGACACAAAAAGCCGAAGACAATACACTAAATAAAGAAAAATTCCTAACTAAGATAGATGAATTTTTAGGTGAACAAAATAAATTCCAAGAGAGTATCTTAAACCATGTCTTTATAAACGCAAATAAAAAGTTAAAATCTGTTGCGGTAACTGAAGACAACAGTAGAATTTCTAATTTAGATGGAAATGTAGTTAAACTAGAACTATGGAAATCCTTCCAAGCGTTAAACGATAAATGGATAGCAGGTCAAGACTTTAAAACTAGAACAATATTCGAAGATTTTTTATTTTTGGATAGGGCGAATAGACCAATTGGTGATACTGTAGTAGTAAATATTTCAAACTTAAGAGGGTTAATTAGAGGTAGGACTAAAAAAACTTCATTATACTCACTAATTGGAAGTATTTACGAAGAAAATAATTTTGTTTTTATACCAACACCCGCTTATACTAATTTTTACGGAAGAAATGAAAGAGTAAAAGAAGGAGAACCAATACCACAAGATATCCCCAATGATTTATTTGGTACTTTTATGGAAGTTGATACAAAGGAAAGTAGACCAAGGATGATAGGTATGTATGTTGGGGAACCATCCTCAAATTTAGATATGAAAGACAATAGTAACAGTAGAAAAGGAGATGACTCTTTTGATATTACGATACCTTCACAATCACCACTAAGAGAAAACCAAGAAAACAAAACAAACTATTCTGATAGTAATGCGTGTGTAGGATTCCAAGTGGATTTCGGAAAAAGAAATCAAGGAATGTTTAGTTCTATTCAAATTGACATGAACCAACACAGAAATATAGGACCAACATTCTTGGTTCTCGAAGACTTAGGTTCACAAGTTTCAGGTCAAAAAGTTGCTCAACAATCACAATCCTTTTATGAGTTTTATAAAACAAGGTCATACACATGTCAAATACAATCTTTAGGTAATGCAATGATACAACCTACAATGTATTTTAATTTAACAAACGTACCTTTATTTTATGGACCTTACTTAATTATGAACGTATCACATAATATTTCTAATAGAGGATTCACCACAAACTTTGATGGAGTTAGGGTACCGAAGTATTCTCTAGAGTCGCCAAACCAAATGGTTGCGAGTATAAACAGACAAATACTCGATTCATTCAACAAGTTATTATCTGTATATAATAAAAATATTATAACAGGTAGTAGTGTGAATAATATATTGTTAACTAATCCTGATAAGATAGTAGCGGCTTCAGAAGACAAATGTAAATCATTAACAAAATATGAAAATAAAACATTCATTACTTTAAAACCCACAACGGTAAAGGCTAGTGATGTTATAAACTACCTAAATACTATATCAAATATCGACAATAATTTAAAAATATTTATATATGGAGTATCGACTTTAAATAAAAACACTAGACAAGATTGTTATAACAATAATTTAATTGCATTAACAACAGATAAAGAATTAAAACCAGAAAACAGAGCACAATTTTTTAACAGTCAGACATGTATTGAAAGTAATGGGTCAATATATCCATATGCTTCATTTGAAAATATTAATAAATGTATGGATTATATGATAGCCACGTTTGCACCTTACGGAGGTTCTTTCATTGAAGAATTAAAACAAGAAATACAAATTACAATAGTAGGAGACACAACAGCGGACAGTTTAGCAATATTATATATGTCACAAATTTATGAAAGAAACCCATTAAATAATTCAACACCACAACAAGTATATGAAATTGTAAATCAAAAAATTAATAATGACACCGAATATAAAAAGGAATATGATAAATGGAAAAAAATATTTGAGTCTGTTATACACAAGGTAACGTGAATATTCTCCTATTAGAGTATATTTATTAAAAAAAGAGATATGAATATTAAAAATTTATTAGATAATTATCTACAAAAAGATACTAGAATTACCGAAAGAGATAATGGTAATGGGTATAAAGAAGTCTGCGATTTAGACACAGGAGATTGTTACACTGTTAGAATGAGAGACGGTTTAATTGAAAGGGTAGATAACACGATGAATTTAAATAGAACTCTTAAAGTTGAAACACCACAAGGGGTTAAAACATTATTAAACGGATAAAAAACATCAGATGTCTACAAATAAAAAAATTTTAAGTGAAATAGAAAGATATAAGAATATAAATAATTATATTTTAGAACAAGAAGAAACTGATTTACCCACACCTGAAGGAGATACCGAAGGTAGTGAGGAAATACCACCATTACCAGGTGGTGATAGTGAAGAAGGTGATATAGGTACTGAAGAAATACCTGAACCTGTAGATGTAGAAAATGACCCTGATGTTGAAGTTGTGGGTGATGAGGTTGATGGTAGTGCAGAAGTTGAAGGTACTGAAGAGTTAGATGTGACTGAATTAGTTACAACACAAAAAGACATCTCAGACAAACAAGATGAATATATGGAAACCATGTTTAGTAAATTAGAGGACCTAACTTCTAAATTAGGTGAAATGGATAATATTTTAAATAAAATAAATGATTTAGAAAGTAAGGTGGAAAAATACAGACAAAAAACACCTGAAGAAAAATTACAGTTAAGAAGTTTAGATAGTTATCCATATAATCAAAAACTTACAGATTTCTTTATGGACAAACAAGATGAACTAGAAAAAACAGGAAAAAACGAATATGTTTTAACTGATGAGAACATAGAAAATTATTCAGAAAGTGATATAAAAAAATCATTTGACGCACCATTTGAAGACAAGGAATTTTAATCTTTCGGTTTGACTTAATACTTTTTGTTGTTATATTTTATTTGAATAACAGATAAAATTTTAACGAATAAAAGAAAAACTATTATGGCAAATGCTCTTGACGCAGTACTGGCTCAGTACGAAAAAAACACAGAATCTCGCGGTAATGGAGATGGAATGACGCAAGAAGAGCGTCTTAAAAAATACTTCACAACATACCTACCTAAAGGTACTAAATCAGGACAATCTCGTGTTCGAATCCTACCTACATCTGATGGCTCTTCACCATTTAAGGAAGTTTGGTTTCATGAAGTACAAGTAGATGGTAAATGGGTCAAGTTATACGACCCAGGTAAAAACGATGGAGAACGCTCACCATTGACGGAAGTTTACGAAGAACTTATATCAACAGGAAAAGAGGCTGATAAAAAGCTCGCAATGCAATATCGTCCTCGTAAGTTTTACATCGTAAAAGTTGTTGACCGAGACAACGAGGAGGACGGAGTTAAGTTTTGGAGATTCAAAGACAACTATAAGCAAGAAGGTATCCTCGACAAGATTATTCCAATATGGAGAGCGAAAGGTGATATAACCGATGCAAATGAAGGACGTGACTTGATTATTGAACTTGCGAAATCTAAAACTAATTCTGGTGTTGAATACACTATTGTTCAAACTATTATGTATGATGACCCTTGTAAATTAAGTGATGATGAAGATACCATGAAAGAATGGATTGAAGACGAAATGACATGGAGTGATGTCTACGCACAAAGACCAACCGAATATTTGGAAGCTGTTGCTCGTGGTGAAACACCCGTTTGGGACTCTGAACTTAAAAAGTTTGTATACGGTGATAACACGACCGAAACAATCGGAGGAGAATCAAAATCAAATGAAACGGTTGAGGACCCACAAGCAAAGATGGAGGTTGATGAGGACCTTCCTTTCTAAAAACCAAAACCTACAGATGGGAGGGTGTAATGCTCTCTCATCTTTTTAATTTTATAAAATGGCGATTAAAAAGAATAATTTTAAATACATAAAGAAGAAGTTCTCTTCTTCAGCAAAATTCAAACCACAAAGATTTTACGACTTAGGTTCTGAATTTTTGGATGCGGTAGGAGTACCAGGTCCAGCTATGGGACATATCAATATGTTCTTGGGTCACTCGGATACAGGTAAGACTACTGCGTTAGTAAAGGCTGCGGTTGACGCACAGAAGAAGGGTATCCTTCCTGTGTTTATTATCACAGAACAAAAGTGGTCTTTTGACCACGCAAAACTTATGGGTTTTGACTGTGAAGAAGTTGTTGATGAAGAAACGGGTGAACTTGATTGGGACGGGTTCTTCATTTTTAATAATGACTTTGAGTATATTGAACAAATTACCGAGTTTATAAATAATTTGTTGGACTCACAAGAGAAAGGTGAGTTGGAGTACGACTTGTTGTTCCTATGGGACTCTGTTGGTTCTGTACCGTGTAAGATGACTTATGAAGGTAAGGGTGGTAAGCAACATAACGCGGCTGTTCTTGCTGACAAAATCGGTATGGGCATCAACCAACGAATCTCAGGTTCACGCAGGTCGGACTCAAAATACGAAAACACTTTGGTTATTGTTAACCAACCGTGGGTTGAACTTCCTGACAATCCGTTCAGTCAACCGAAGATTAAAGCTAAGGGTGGTGAAGCCATTTGGTTAAACTCATCTTTGGTCTTTTTGTTCGGCAATCAGAAAGGTGCGGGAACAAGTAAAATCACAGCGGTTAAGGATAAGAGAAAAGTGAAATTCGCAACGCGTACAAAGGTTTCTGTACTTAAAAACCACATCAATGGATTGGGGTATGAGGATGGTAAAATTCTCGTTACCTCACACGGATTCTTGGCAGGTAAAGATTCTACTGAGGAGAAGAAATCTATTGAGCAGTATAAGTCAGAGCAATCTGAGTATTGGAAAGAGGTCATCGGAACCGGTGGTGATTTCAAATTAGAAGAAGACGGTGGAACCTTTGATATAAATGCGTTGTGACAAAAACCTTATTAGTTGACGGAAACAACCTATTTAAGATAGGTTATCACGGGGTTCGTGAGTATTACCATAAGGGTAATCACATTGGAGGTATCTACCACTTTGTGAATACCTTGCGGAAATTCATTTCCGAATACAACTATGATAAGGTAATTGTTTTTTGGGACGGAGATGACAACTCCGTTCAGAGAAAAAGAATATTTGCCGAGTACAAAGAGAACAGACGATACAACCGACTTAACGATATTCAAAAACAATCATTTGATTGGCAACTCAACAGAGTGAAGGAATACCTTGAGGAGATGTTTATTCGTCAGGTGGTGGTAGATGGTAACGAGTCTGATGATATGATTGCCTACTACTGTCAAATCTCTTTGGACGAGAATAAAACCATATTCTCTGCGGATAAAGACTTAACACAACTCATATCTGAGAATGTGCAAATTTATTCTCCGTCCCAAAAACAAATGATTAAAAACGGAGACAAAGTCAAACTGAAAGATATTTCAATCCCCCACCAAAATGTTGCTACCTTTAAAATTATATCTGGTGATAAATCAGATAACATTGACGGTATCTACTATTTTGGTGAAAAGACTTTTTCAAAACTTTTTCCTGAGATACTTGATTCTGTAGTCTCTGTTGACGACATTTTACAAAAAGGTGAAAAACTACACGAAAATGATAAAGACAACAGAGCATTACAAAACTTGTTATCAGGGAAGACAAAGAGAGGGGTATACGGGGAAGAGTTTTATGTTATCAACAAACAACTCGTGGACCTTTCTGAGCCTTTGTTAACAGAAGAAGCAAAGGAACTCGTTCAACTTTATTACGAAGAGGATATAGACCCTGAGGGAAGGGGACATCAAAACCTTATGAGGATGATGATGAACGATGGAATTTTTAAGTATTTACCAAAAACAGACAATGCATGGGTTTACTTTCTCACCCCATTCATGAAACTAACGAGAAAAGAAAAAAGAAGATTTAAAAACACAAAAAATTAATTATGAAGAAAGATAGAACAGACATGACTAAGATGGAGTTTTTGTTAACTTTAAATGATAATATTATCGTTCAGAGATACTTTAACCTTAAGGGTTATAACAATAAGGCTTTAAATAGTACTGAATTGTATGATGTTGTAAAGGACATTGAAAATGAGATTCATAAAGATTTAAAAATGAAAAGTATTGTTTATTTGTTAGACAATAAGTTTCAGATTTACGAAGACGCAAATATTATAGAAACATCTATGACTGACGACGATGAACACTTTAATATTTATATCAAAAAAGACGACCAAATTCTACATCATAGAGCTTGGAATGGAAAGGTGTACCCACCAAAAATCAGGTACACTGTTGATGTGAGACCACACTTAAAGTCAATTTTAAGAGAGTTAACGGAAGTTTTTTCGAATGACAAATTGACACACGAATACATGGAATATACCTTAGTTTAAGTATATTTATTTAAACACGATAACTTGTAAATTAATCAACATGACTAAACAAAAAAATTTTGGTTACCTCGGAAATACATTTCAAATACAACTCATTAATAACGTTATTGTTTATAAGGATTTCGCGAGTTCTATTGTTGATGTAATCGAACCAAAATACTTTGATAATCAGTACTTTAAGTTGGTTATGCAGATAGTAAAAGAGTATTATCAAAAGTATGAACATACTCCATCTTATACTACTTTAGAGCAACTCGTTAAGTCAGAAGTGGGGTCTCCTATGGCTCAAAAAATGACTTTGGATACGGTAGAACAAATCAAAGAAGCCCCAATTGAAGGGGATACATTTGTTCAAGAAAAGGCTCTTAAATTTTGTAAACAACAAGAGTTACAAAAGGTTATGGGTAAGGCTCAAAAAATTATTGATAAAGGTGATTTCGAAAGTTATGACCACCTTGAAGAAATGGTTAGAGAAGCTTTACAAGTTGGTGAGGTTGATACTGGTACTGCAGATGTGTTTTCTAATTTGGATGAGGTCTTAGAAGAAGATTTTAGACACCCAATACCAATGGGTATTCCTGGTATTGACAACCTATTAAAGGGGGGTATTGCTAAGGGTGAACTTGGTGTTATTTTGGCACCGACAGGTGTTGGAAAATCGACATTCTTAACTAAAATTTCTAATCATGCGTTTAATTTGGGATATAACGTACTTCAAATATTTTTTGAAGACAACCCTAAAATCATTCAAAGAAAACACTTTACCCTTTGGACTGAAGTGGCACCTGATTTATTATCGATGCATAAAGACAAGGTTATTGATAAGGTTAAAGAGATACGTGAGACGGCATCTAATAAACTAATATTAAAAAAATTACCATCAGACACTATGACTATGAATCAGATTAAAAATCAGATTCGTAAAATGATGGCTGAGGGTAATAAAATAGATTTGGTTGCATTGGATTACATCGACTGTATTGTACCTGACAAAAACCTTGGTGATGAATGGAAAAGTGAGGGTTCGGTTATGAGAGGTTTTGAATCTATGTGTCACGAGTTGAACCTTGTAGGTTGGACAGCAACACAAGGTAACAGAAGTTCAATATCATCCGAGGTAGTTACGACTGACCAAATGGGGGGTTCCATTAAAAAGGCTCAAGTCGGACACGTCATTATATCTGTTGCAAAGTCACTACAGCAAAAGGAAATGAATTTGGCGACAATTGCCATTACTAAATCACGTATTGGAAAAGACGGTATTGTATTTGAAAATTGTAAGTTCGATAATGAGATGTTGGTTATAGATACAGAACAAAGTGTTACTTTCTTGGGACTTGAAGAACAAAAAGAGGAGAGAAACAAAGAAAGGATAAGAGAACTCCTTGAGAAAAGAAAACAGAAGGAGAATAAATAATACAATTAAATTATTAATAATGGAAATATTAAGTAATACATTAGATAGTGATATACGCTACGTTGTAAAAAGAAGTGGAGATAAGGTCCCATTTCAATTAGATAAGATAAAAAATGCAGTTTTAAAGGCTATGATTAGTACTGAAAATATTGACAAAGAAATGGCTGAAAAAATCGCAAGAATAACAACAAAGGCTTTGTTTAGAAAAGACAAAAATAGAATACCGCATGTTGATGAAATTCACGATATGGTGGAAAATAAGTTAATGGATAACGGACTAAATGACGTAGCTAAAGAATATATTATATATCGCTCTAAAAGTAGACCAAACATTTTTTCAAAAAGAATCGCTTTAAAGCCATATGAATATCCATCATTAAATGAATACGTTGACGCTATAAGACATTCTTATTGGGTTCATACTGAGTTTAATTTTACATCCGATATACAAGACTATAAGGTACATTTAGATGAAAAAGAAAAGTCCGCGGTAGAAAGAGCCATGTTGGCGATTTCTCAAGTTGAGGTTTCAGTAAAAACATTTTGGGGTGACATCTACAAAAGAATGCCAAAACCTGAAATCGGAAATGTAGGTGCTACCTTTGCGGAGTCTGAGGTAAGACATGCAGATGCATACTCACACCTTATTCAGTTGTTAGGATTAAACTCAGAGTTTGAAAATTTATTACAAATTCCTGCGGTTAGAAGAAGGATTAAGTATTTAGAAAAATCAATCAATAGTTCAAAATCTGTCGAAGACAGAGAATATTTCGAGTCGGTAATACTATTTTCAATGTTTGTTGAAAACGTGTCATTATTCTCACAGTTTTTGGTTATTATGTCTTTTAACAAACATAAAAACGTGTTGAAAGGTATTAGTAACGCTGTAGAAGCAACATCTAAAGAAGAAAATATACACGCAGAATTTGGATTTGATTTGGTAAACTTAGTTAAAGAAGAAAATCCTGAATGGTGGACAGAAGAGTTAATCGAAGATTTAATCATATCAACAAAAGAGGCTTATGAAGCAGAAATAGAAATTATTGATTGGATATTTGAAAAAGGAGACCTAGAGTTTCTAACTAAAAAACAAACAATGGAGTTTATAAAAAACAGATTTAATTTATCTTTAAACTCAATTGGTATTGATAGTATTTTTGATGTTAATGAGACTATTTTAGAAACTACTGAATGGTTTGACGACGAAATACTAACAACAAAACATACTGACTTCTTTAATAAGAGAAGTATTAACTACAGTAAAAAATCAAAATCAATTACATCAAACGACTTATTTTAATAAAGACAAAAGAATATGAAAAACAAAAAACCATTTGATTGGATAAATGAAGAATCATTAACGTTTCTTCGCAGAGGGTATTTGAGTGAGGGTGAAAAACCTTTAGATAGAATTGAAACTATTGCAAATCATGCAGAAAAACTTTTAGGTATAGAAGGTTTTGCTGAGAAATTTATAACCTATATGGGTAAAGGTTGGTATTCACTATCTTCACCAGTATGGGCAAATTTTGGTAAAAAAAGAGGACTACCAGTAAGTTGTTTTGGTTCTAATATTGGAGATAATATCGAATCTATTTTATACACACAGGCGGAAGTTGGTGAAATGAGTAAGATGGGAGGTGGTACCTCAGGATATTTTGGTAATATTAGAGGTAGAGGTGAAAAAATTACTGATAACGGTCACGCACCTGGTTCAGTACACTTTATGAATCTTTTTGAAAGTGTTGTAGATAACATTTCACAAGGGGCTACACGTAGAGGTAGATTTTCACCATACCTACCTGTTGAACATCCTGATATCATGGAGTTTTTAGAGATTGGAACTGAAGGATTTCCAATTCAAGACTTAACACATGCAGTTACAGTTACCGATGAGTTTATGAATGATATGATTAATGGTGATTCGGAAAAAAGAGGTATATGGGCGAAAGTTATACAAAGAAGAGGTGAAATAGGTTATCCATATATTATGTTTACAGATACCATGAACAAAAAATCACCTAAAGTATATAGAGACAAAAATGCAAAAATTTATAATTCTAATCTATGTTCTGAAATAGCTTTACATAATTCTGAAGATGAGTCATTTGTTTGTGTACTTTCTTCTATGAATTTATTGTTTTTTGATGAATGGAAAGATACTGACGCGGTTGAGACGTTAACATACTTTTTAGATGCGGTAGTTACTGAATTTTTAACTAAGTTAGAAAATTTAAGAGACGATGGAACAATTGAAGGTAAGAGAGCGTTTTTTTATATGGAAAAATCTTATAATTTCGCTAAGAGACAAAGAGCGTTAGGTTTAGGTGTTTTGGGATGGCACTCACTACTACAATCTAAAAATTTACCTTTTGATAGTAGGGATACTGCGAAGTTAAACGTAGAGGTTTTTAAATTAATAAAAGAAAAGTCTTATAGTGCTTCTGAAAAATTATCAAAGATGTTTGGTGAACCTGAATATTTAGAAGGTTACGGTAGAAGAAATGTAACCTTAAACGCGATTGCACCAACAACGTCATCGGCATTTATATTAGGGCAAGTGTCACAATCAATCGAACCAATATGGTCTAATTGTTATGTTAAAGATGTGGCTAAAATGAAGGTTACGATTAAAAATCCTATACTTAAAAAATTATTACAAGATTTAGATAAAGATAATAAAACAACGTGGGATAGTATTAAGAAGAAAGATGGCTCAGTCCAACACTTGGATTTTTTAACTGACGAACAAAAAGAAGTATTTAGAACGTTTTCCGAAATAAATCAGTCTTCAATTATTAATCAAGCGGCTATCAGACAAGATTATATAGACCAATCACAATCTTTGAATCTTATGATTTCACCTGATATGCCAACCAAAGACGTTAATAAATTACTTATCGACTCTTGGAAACTAGGTGTAAAAACACTATACTATCAACACTCTATGAATTCTGCACAAGCATTTGCGAGAAAAAAACTAAAATTGAATGATTTAGAATGTGTGGCATGTGAAGGATAAAAGAAAACCCGTCAATAGACGGGTTTTTTTGTCATAAAAAAACAAACAATAATATTTATCTGTATGGCACTTGAAAAAACATACGGTATAAAGTTTCCATTTAGAGAAAGTAAACAAGGTAAATATCTTTCTCTTACTGAAACCGTTGCTCAAGAAATAAGAACAGACCTACTACACTTAATACTCACTAGAAAGGGTAGTAGATACTACTTACCCGATTTCGGAACAAGAATATACGAATTCATATTTGAACCAATGGACGGACCAACGTTTGATGCAATTAAATCAGACATTAGAGACGCAGTGGACAAATACATACCTAATTTATTATTAAATGAAATAAAAATAGAGCCATACACTAAAGATGATAGAAGTCCTGTAGGTGAATTAAATGAAGAAGATATGGACACAAGATATGAAATGTTTGACATATTTAGAACGCCTGGTGAGGGAGTAGAGGACTATACAGCTAAAGTAACAATAGATTATACTATTAAAAGTAATACTTTTGAAAGTAGAGATTTCATTATAATTAATATTTAATATAGATGGCAAATAAAAAAATATCTTATACCGAAAGAGATTTTGAAGGATTAAGACGGGACCTTATAAATTTTACAAGACAATATTATCCTGATTTAATAGATAATTTTAACGACGCTTCGGTATTTTCAGTATTTTTGGATTTAAATGCTGCTATTGGTGACAACCTACATTATCATATTGATAGAAGTATACAAGAAACAGTATTACAGTATGCACAACAAAAATCTTCTATATACAACATTGCGCGTACCTATGGATTAAAAATACCAGGTAATAGACCATCGATTGCGCTTTTAGACGTGTCAATCACAGTTCCCGCTTTTGGTGACCAAGAAGACAGTAGATATTTAGGAATTGTAAGAGCAGGTTCACAATTTGTTGGTGCAGGACAAGTATTCGAAAACACGGAAGATATCGACTTTTCAACACAATATAATAGCCAAGGATTTCCTAACAGGACTAAAATTCCTAATTTTGACGCAAATAACATAATTATTAGTTATACAATTACAAAACGTGAAGTAGTAGTAAACGGGACAAGTAAGGTTTTTAAAAAAGTAATTAATAGTAATGATGTTAAACCATTTTATGAATTTTTCTTACCTGAACAAAATGTAATAAGTATAACATCAGTCATACAAAAAGATGGAACATCATTTTCTAGCCCACCGACATATGGGGAATTTATAACATCACCAGATAAATGGTATGAAGTAGACGCCTTAGCAGAAAATACAGTATTTATCGAAGACCAAACAAAGGCTTCCGATAAACCAGGTATTAAAGTAGGTAAATACATAGAAACCGAAAATAGATTTATATCTGAATATACACCTGAAGGATATTGTAAACTTACTTTCGGAGCGGCAACATCAACAGCCGATGACCAGCTAGCCGAGTTTGCTAGAACAGGAATACCAGTAAGACTACAGGATTATCAAAATAATATTGGATTAGGAAAAACAGTTAAAGCAAATACTACTTTGTTTGTAAAATATAGAGTAGGTGGAGGGCAAAGTTCTAATATCGGAGTCAATACAATCACGCAGTTAGGTACTATAAACTTTACCGTAAACGGACCTTCACCAAACATAAATCAAAATGTAATACAAAGTTTAAGATGTAATAACGTAACTGCGGCCATCGGAGGAGGAGACTTACCAACAACAGAAGAAGTTAGAAACATGGTTACGTTTAATTTCGCGGCACAAAAAAGGGCTGTTACAGTAAACGATTATAATTCTTTACTCAAAACAATGCCAAGTAGATTTGGTGCACCGGCAAAGGCCGCAATAACAGAAGAGGATAATAAAATTAAGATACAGATTTTATCTTACGACTCAACAGGTAAATTAACAAGTAATGTTTCTAATACTTTAAAACAGAATATTGCAAATTATTTATCAAACTATAGGATGATAAATGATTATATATCTATTAGAAGTGCTCAAGTCATAGACTTAGAGTTTGAACTTTCCGTTGCAATGCAATCAACAGAAAATCAAGGACAGGTAATAACAAATATAGTTAACGGAATAAACTCATATATATCACCTATGACTAATACATTAGGTAAAAACTTAAATGTGTCAGATATTAGAAGAATAGTACAAGATATACCTGGTGTTAGTACACTGTCGGATATAAAAATATTTAACAAAATTGGAGGCCAATACTCGTCGTCAGAAACATCACAAAGGTACAAAGACAGTGAGACCAAAGAGATTGAATTAATAGATGATACGATATTTGCACAGCCAAATCAAATATATCAAGTTAGGTTTCCTGAAAAAGATATTAAGATAAGAATAAAAACACTTAAAAACGTAGACTTCTCTTAAACATCGTTTTATATACTTTTATTTTTTTAACTTTAAAATTAAGGTAAATAACTATTTATCTTAAAAGTATTTAATGTCTAAAAATTATAGGTTTAAAACTGAAGTTGGTGTCGATAAAGAAGTAAGGTTACAGATAGAACAAGATTTTGATTTTCTTGAAATTTTATCTTTGAAGTTAAGGCAAGAAGATATCTACGACCGATATTGTGCAGACTATGGTGTTGTAGCTGGTAGGGTCGTAGCAAATGGGGGATTTGGAATACCAAATGTAAACGTATCAGTTTTTGTTCCGTTAGATAATATTGATGAGAATGACCCAATAATATCGACATTATATCCATACAAAACAGTAATACAAAAAAATGAAGATGGATATAGATATAACCTTTTACCATATAAAAAAGAATATGGAGGACATAACCCTACTGGTACTTTTCCCGATAGAGAGGATGTATTAACAAGAAAAGAGGTACTATATGTTTATGAAAAATATTACAAATATACTGTAAAAACAAACAATAGTGGTGACTTTATGATTGTTGGAGTACCACTTGGTACACAACAATTAGTTTTTGATTTGGACCTTTCTAATATAGGTGAGTTTTCGTTAAGACCTGCAGATTTAATTAGAATGGGTCTCGGAAATGAACAACAGTTCGATGGACAAAATTTTAGAACTTCAGAAAACTTAGATAGCCTACCACAAATAATTAACACCGTAAAACAAGTTGAAGTAAATTCTTTTTGGGGACAAAACGAATTATGTGATGTAGGTATTACAAGAATAGATTTAAATTTACGAGATTTAGGGATTGATATATTACCACACTGCGTGTTTATGGGGTCAATAATGTCAACATCAGAAGACGACTACATTAAGAGAAGTTGTAAACCTAAAAATAATATGGGTGAGTTTTGTAGTCTAATCACAGGACCCGGTGTGATACTTTCAATAAGACACACGATAGAAATTGATTTTAGCGGCAATCCAATATTAGAGGAATATCGTTTAGAAGATGGTGGAAATATAATAGATGAGAATGGTGTGTGGTTAACGGAGTTACCGATGAATTTAGACTATGTTACCACTAACGAATTTGGAGAACAGATAATTTCTAGCGACCCTGATATTGGAATACCTACAAATTCGAAATATAGGTTTAAAATAAAATATGCTGAAAAAGGACAAGACATAGATAGAGCGAATTATTTAGTTCCTAATATAAAAGAACATGGATGGGTAGATGATGGGGGGGATTTAGATAACGTACCTTCAGATGTTGATAGAAACAAAAGTTATGCATTTTCTTTAGATTGGAATGATTATTATGATATTAACGCTGCAATAAATTGTGAAGATACGTTTTATAAATTTAGTTACAATAGAGTTTATACTGTCGCATCACATGTTGACAGATTTAAAAGTGGACTTAATAGAAACAGACACTTAGGTATAAAACAGATAAATAACCGAGATTGTCAATCGGAACAAAATAAGTTACCCACAAACGAAGCATTTAGAGATAATACATTTTTAAATATACTTTTCAACTTTCTTATTAATGTTTTACAACCGATATTCTATGTTTTAATTATAGTTTTACATGTATTGGCATTTTTATGGCCTCTTATTTTTGCCCTTATAGCATTAATTAATTTTTTAATTAAAATTATAATTTTACCTATCTGTCTCGCCGTTTCAATATTTTCAAACAATGTTTCCGCGGCGGACTGTATTGAAAGAACCTTAGATACTGGCAATCTTGATAACACAAATCCGTTTAGAAGTATATCGTTACCGATGTTAAGTTATCCTGATTGTAATACTTGTGAGTGCGAAGAGTCACCAGCAATAGAACTAAACGATTATTCAGAACTTTTAAATAGTTTATACAGCTCTATAATCGCACCGATTAGTTTATCATCGTCATATAAAGATGAAGATAGTTTTTGTGACACAACACTAACAGACGAAGGTTTTGATGAACAAGATATCGCAATAAGAAATAGATTAGTCTGTAGCGGTTATGATAACCCTCAAAGTAATAATGCATATGGAGACATAATAGACACCAATTTAGGTAATTTTAGTTCCGATGGGGATAAAATAACATGGTATAAGTCTCCAGCATATGTTAGACTTAGAAAAAACAATGGAGGGTTTAAGAAATATGACTGGTTAACATCAACAAATTATACATGGGCTCAAGGGTTAAATTTAATGAATCGAAGGTCGATGTATTTTGGTGATAGCGGTGAACAAAACTTTTCTACAACAACGACAAGTGCAATACAAACGGTCACAGTAAACGATAATTTTGGACCAAGTAATTCAACACCATGGATGGATAGTTGTTTTATTATGGTTACCGAATCTTCAGAATCGTTCGATTCAGGACAAATATTTACATTTAATAACACAACGACCCAATTAGTAAACGAAGTCGACCCTAATATAGAAAATGGACTTACAGGTACAACACAACACGACAATAATAACTACATTCAAAAACCCGTTAGATATGTCAATAGAAATGGGTCTGAAAGTTTTGGAACGGCACAAATAGTTAATAGTGGGGATACGAACACTATTGAATATAAGTTTACCGCCGGAGTTGAATACTTTCAAGTCATTACAGGAATGACTATAAGTGAACTACAGGGACATCTGTCACCTCAACCGGATAATCAATCTATATTACGAAAATTTATTATAAATCATGAACAACCATATGAGTGTTTTAGATACCAAAACGTACTAACCGACATTGTTTATGATGGAGTTATGAACCCATTACAACAACTCGTAGATAATTCAAATCTAAAAGTTTTATTTTGTGTTAGAGGTGTTGATACTCATACGCCAAGACAAAAGATAAAATATGATTTATCTAAACTATTTGGTTACGGTTTAAATGACTTAAACACTTTTTCGGGTAATATAACGGTTGAGGGCATGTATAAAATGAATATACCTATACAACCTAATACTACACAACCCAATACACAGAGTATATGGAGAAATTCAGAAAATACACCAACACCACATTATCTAAAAAATCAGGATTATATTCTTAATAGTTTCACAGACACCAATAACATTAGTACGGCAAATCATGATAAAAGTGCGTTATACCATAAATCATTTACTTTAGAAATTGATAGTAACGATTGGACACCACTTGAAACTTACGCTTTTAATAAATATGTTTCATTAGACAAACAAACACCACTTACTACAGTAGATGGTGACCCAATTACAGATGGTATAAGCTCAAATTCAGAAAATGTTATTAATACATACGGACAACGTAACATTGAAGGGTGTGGATACCAATACTCATCAGACCCAAACGGAGGGAGTATAGGTCAGGGAGATGATTATACCCTTAATGATGAAATGGATGTTATTACAATATCTCCAGGATATTTTAGCCCTAGATTAAGTAATATCTTAGGTGCTCAATATCCAAATCAACCAAAAATTACGATATCTGATTCTGAAAATATAGTATTTAGGTCAGATAGAATACCACTTAGTGATACACCCGATGAATTAGTATACTCAAGCCCAATTACAGGTAACATATCTTATAGATGTGATTTTAGACAATATGGGTTACATTTAAATTTAAGACAAAGATTTTTTAATATTACTGACAGTGGTGATATACAAGAAGTTGAGACTATGCAACCACTTCCATCAGATGATGACTCAGGCAACACCGAAGACCTTGAAGGTGAATTAGTTTCTTCAGTTATGAATACATTTACTTGTGATGGAATGGTACCGCTATCGTGTTACTCAGGTTCTGGTGAAAGTTTTGGAGTTGAAGACCCTTGCGTAACAGAGCCCTTTACTGGTGTTGATGGTGAAGATAGGGTAGTTAATGGATGTTATGTTTTCATAAAAAAAATATTTGCATTTCGTGGAGATTTGTATTTTCTACGAGAATATATTACGAGACTTAAAATAAATTTTGCATTATGTCAGGGAGTTATTAGCGAAGGGTTTCAAAATAATTGGATTAACGGAGTTTTATATATGCCCTCCTTTCAAAAAACGGCATTATTTTTTAGTGACCCCGACGACGAAAACTTCAATAAAATAGAAAAGTATCAGTATTGTGGAGACCCACAGAGCTCAAGACCCCAAGTTAAATATCAGGGACCGTTATATTTTAACACAGATACGAATTCATTTTATTATAGGTCGGCACCATATAATGATAACACTGAAGAATTTATTGGACAAGTACCGGGAGATATATCAATAGGCGCGAATGATAGTAATATATGGTTTCCCACAACAATAACGGAGTTAGGTCCGAGAGATGAATACGCTAAAGAATTATCTTTAAGTGGTGATTTCGATGGGTATATTATAGATAAAATATCTACCACTTCGTACAAAAATAATTCAGCAATAACAATGTTGTTTGTTATATCAAGAATTGCCAATCCAACAATAATAGACCTTATATTAAGTTTTATTAATTCAGTAACAAACCCGCTAATTAATAACTATAGTGGTGTAGGTATGTTCTTTAATAGGGCGGACAATATTGTGAACAAAAATTTTGATGGTAGAGCTAGCGGAGACTACGTTCAGATGATAAGTATAAATTCAGAATTCGGTGTTATACCATATATTGATGGTAATTATAGTGCAGACATTAGTGTTGAAGGAGGTGCTTTTGGAATATGGTTTAAAAGTTTTACAAACGACAGAAGAATAGTTACAGACGGAGTTATATCATTTACCGACAATCCTGAGGGCCCCACCAATACTTTTGGGTATGAGAATACTCAAGACGTACCGTTTTATATGTGGACTATATCGGAGAACGACCCTAACCTAATAGAGTTTATAGAACAGATAACAGATGGAGAACCTCCTCCTGACCCTAATTACCTATTCGGTAGTGAAAAAAACAATTGGAATACAGACTCAAGTAAAATTTATACTGTAAAGTACCAAGGAGACGATTTCTTCAATGGTGCTCAACAAACATACATGATGCCAGATAGTGGATACGGGCTTGGATATATTTATAATAGAGATGTTATTGACTCACAAAAAGATGAATTACCTCTAATAACATCCAATGGTAGAGATTTTAAAGTCGGTGGACCTTTCCATTACTATTTTGGTTTAAAAAGAGGTAAAAGCGCGATGGATAGATTTAGAAAAAAGTACTTATTTATAGATTTAAATGAATAATCAAAAGGACGATACTATAAGAATTGTTAGAGGTGAAGATAGATTTGTTGGTTCACCTAATAAAGATGTGCTTTTAAATGTAAAGTTAGAAGGGGAACAAAAAAATTTAATTGAAGGAGATAGAACTACAATTATTAGTTTACAAGAAAAGTTTGATGAAGAAAGACAATCTTCCACAAGTTTTAGAATTGCGGGTAAAATAACAAGTATCTTTAATAACGATGTTGAGGTTACAACTTCATATGAACCATTTGAAAACAACTTATATTATATAAATGCTAATCAATCCGCATTAAACGAAATAGAAAGTCCTGGCAACGGTGTATGGACTGGATTTCCTCAATACAATGAATTTACTTTTTTTCGTACAGAAGGTATTTCGGGACACACGGGTTATGTAACAAAAAGTGCTGGCACATACAATTGGGCTACTTATTTATCGTACCCATTTGAAAACTATGAAAATCAAATAATAAAACATCGAGTTGACTTTATAGTTAACCAACAACCTCAATATATTATCAATTCTTTTCAAGTAAATGAGGGTGTTCCATATTATATAATAAACCGATTAGAAAATGGAAAAAGGTTAATAACTTTTTATTGTGGTTATAAACATAACTTACAAATTGGAGATTGGATTTATACTAATAATGTTATTGCGGGTAAAAGATTTTTTGAAGTATACGATTTAGGTGACGTCGCATATGGAAATGAAGAAAAGGTATTTTCTATTTTTGATTATGGTTATCAAGACCCATTATTTGGAAACTATTCTATTGGAACATTTAAACGGGTTATTGACGTAAACAACAGTGGTGAGACTATGTCTAAATATTACGTTAGAAGACATAAAATCTTAACAACTTTAGATAATATAGAATTAACAAAAATGGGATTTGAAAATAACCCTTTCCCTGTTGTAAAACAATTGGAGTATTCTGCATTAACACCTAATTTTGTTGAAAGGGTATCAGAACGACAAGGAACACAATCTTTTGGTTATTCTTTTGATAAGGATATTGATATTTCACCACTTAGAGATAATTTAAATAGGCCGATAACAAAACTATTTGTAACTATAGTAAACAAGGGTTATATGGGATGGTTTAATAACCCATGGTTACCTAATAATAATACAGGAATACAAGTAGGATGGGACTTAAACTTCTTATCAAAGGGAATAGATAGTTGGTGGGACATAAATAATTTTGATAATAGAGACACCATACCTAACGGAAGTTATCAAATCAACGGAGAAACATTTTATTATAATTCAGATTTCAAAACTGGAGACACGTTAAGCGGTGGTATTTGTGAATTTAATGATTGGGAACAAAAAGAAATTGAATTAAGTCCTATAAGTCATAAAATATCATTTAACCCACAAATTTTATTTAATAACAGTGAACCTAATCTACCTAACGGGTATACATACAAACCACATTATGAAATAAACTTAAGGGTTTTTTCTGATTATATAGAAAAGGGAGATAAAGATAAAGTAGATTTAATACCTGATTATTCATTTCTTTCATACTACGAACAAGAGTGGAGATGGAGAGACTTATACCCATACGGATATGTTGATTCGGACGGTAACGGAGTAGATATACCGTTTATGAATGGTAATCACTACCCATTCAAAGAAATTTTATTTTTGATATCACCGATGGAAAAAGACCTAAACAACAATAATAATTTAATTTTCCCACCAATAACTGACGACTGTGAATAAATTTAGATTTAATATTAACACAAACGATAGGTTTATTAATATACCTATACAAATCAATAATGATTTATTGGGTAAGGACGATTTAATAGATGAGTATGAAAATAATGTAATCGAAAAAGTTATAAACCCAATAGAAGACTTTGAAGTTGTAAGATACAACCACAACGTTTGGTATGATATAGAAAATAATGAAAAATATAATATAGAATATAAATTTCATTTTTTCGATAGAAGCACTGATATTGCGACAACTACACCTAACGACAATAACTTATGGGTCAGTGATTATAATTTCACTAATATTCCTTTATATGAAAATATAGATTTCACTGATGGAGAAATTTATTTTAATATAAACGCCTTTAAAAATAGTTTCTTTAAACTTGACTTCTATGACACCTTAAACCCTGAAACCCAACAGATTTATTTTACGATAGTCTTACCTACACAACAGGGTAAAACTAGATTATCTGAAACGGAACCGATTAACCAAAGTAACTTTGGTGGTAATACACCACCACAGTTTTCACATAATAGTGGAATTGGGTATTTGGCGGTCTTTAGTGATTGTGACGGAAATGGATTTCCCGGAGATGTATATATGGACAGTGAGTTGTTTAGTAGTTGGTATTCGAGTGTACAGAATGAAAACTTCAGTAAAAACCTATTTGGTACATGTTACAACTTAGACTATGTGACTACAGACCCAAACTTAATTTCCACAGGACCATTTCTTGGGCAAACATTTATAGAAACGCAAGATGACCTTTTAGTTGGTTCATGTGATTGTCCTGAACCTACACCGACACCTGACCCTGAACCACCAACGTTACCATGTGATGAATATGAAATATATAACTCAGGAAATAGTCCAATACAAATAAATTATTATGATTGTGACTCTAACGAACAAAGTATAATAATTAATGGTGAGCAAACAATAGTTTTGTGTTTTACCGCACTTATTGTTACCGGACAATTAAACCCCGACATTAATATTACACCAATAGGTAGTTGCGACGAACCTCCTAACGTTTCTTTAACCCCCACACCTAG
>Ga0181585_10000818_pt1 | contig 26728 bp, 19 predicted proteins | sample 071ome_29_FD_132469 | JGI IMG/M metagenome (GOLD analysis project Ga0181585, IMG submission 132469) | Coastal salt marsh microbial communities from the Groves Creek Marsh, Skidaway Island, Georgia - 071407BT metaG (megahit assembly) | ecosystem: Environmental > Aquatic > Marine > Intertidal...
GACCCAACTCGCAAGAGAGGGAGGTTCCTAAGGTGTGTTTCGTAAGGGGGGTGAAGTCGTAACAAGGTATCCCTACGGGAACGTGGGGATGGATCACCTCCTTTCAAGGAGATACATATTAGTTCCTTGGTTTCGTTGATGTTAGCTCATCTTTGAAACCAAGGGCGAAATTAAAAACCTTGTTTGAAGTTGCTTGAAAAAGCTTCTGACATCAAGGACTCGTCGTGACGACGAGGTTACGAATTTTATTTTAAATTACGTTTATGCAGAGGCATGGACGACTATCACTCCTTCTGTTTCTATTTGCAGGGATATAGCTCAGCTGGTTAGAGCGCACGCCTGATAAGCGTGAGGTCGGTGGTTCAAGTCCACTTATCCCTATTTACTACTTTGATAGTAATTTTTTGATTTTTGGGTGATTAGCTCAGTTGGGAGAGCACTTGCCTTGCAAGCAAGGGGTCAGCAGTTCGAATCTGCTATCATCCACTTTAGAAAACCCGTTCGCCAAGCGAGCGGGTTTTTTGCATTCTGGCGAGCTTGCACTGTTGTCGAATAAGTTCTCCGGGTGTCTGAAAAACGCCTTTATCATCAACTATGCTAAGGTGTAGAAAGGTAGAATTCAAGCCAGGCTGGGCCAACCCTGCTATTCAATGAAGTAGCTATCCCATGATACATTGAACAGAGTCAAGGATTGTCTTTTGCAGTGTATTATTCCTGTCAGGGCCAAAGCGTATTTTCCGTTGCCAAGTTTCATGATCATTTCCTTTTTTTGAAGTGAATTCCGTCTGCAGATTCAATTGATCGCAAACTTAGCCACTGGTAGTAAGGGGATCACAAAGAACGTCAAGGGTATTGATGAAGCTATTTTCAATTTATAGTAGGTACTTCTGCAGCAATTCACTGAAATGTCTTTGATACTGGAAAGAAGGCTGGAATACGCAGGAAGGTATGAAAAGGTTTGGATATGAGCTTAAAATAGCACTCAGTCTTTCGTAGGCAGTCGATACTTTAACAAGAAGCGTACCACTTCTTTGGCAGAGTCAAGATCCTGGTTAGAGTTACCCAGTATCCTTTTGAGGAAAGGTCGTAGTTCGTTTCCTGGAAGGGAATGACCGCCATTCACAACTGTAATCAGCCGATTTTCAATCTCACCCGGACATTTCCACCTTTTAATCTCGATGCTGCTGTTATCGCCTTTGACTCGATCAAAATGTGAAACTGAGACTTTGTTCTGTGCACAGTGATTTCGCTGAAGGAAAAATCTAATGGAATCAAGAGCCGAAAGGATGTCTCCGTAGCTTCGTCGGGCAATAGTGACCTTTCCTCCTTCATAAGGTACCCACGGGTCTTGATCAGACATGATGGACAAGATGGGGAGTCTCGACCTTGGGTTACAGCTATTGATCAAGTTCTTTGGAAGTCCACCGATCATCGGTGCAATCCCGGCAAAAAAGGGAGATGCTTCGCAGGCCATGCGATAGCTCATCATGCCACCATTGGAAGCTCCCGTGAGATAGACTCTGGAAGGGTGCACATTCTTACTCCGGATCAGTATCTGAACCAGTTGCACCAGAAAACCAACATCATCAACCCCTCGAGACTTCTCAGGTTTTCGAAAACTCTTGCCTCTGCCATCATTCCATTGCTGGTCGACTCCGTTGGGAAAGGCAATTAAAAATCGATGTTCTTTCGCAAGATTTAAAAAACTGGTTCTGCTGGCTATACTCTTACCATCTCCTTTGCCACCACCATGGAGTACAAGAAACAATGGCCTCTTTCTTGTGGTTTCAGGAGTGGGATCATAGAGATAGTAGCTTCTGAGTAGATCCTGATATTTGAATCGTTGAAGTTTCAGCTCAGAGCTCAGGTTGACTTTGCGAATTGATTTGCCTTTGAGATGCCGGCTCACCAATAGGCTTGAACTGGTTGATGCAGCTCGAGTCTGACTCTGGCTCTTCGCTTGTGTGAGTGTACAACTTGACGTTGCAATGAGGAAAAAGAGAACAAAAAAGGAGCGCATTTTAATCCTTTTGTCTATGAATAACGATTAGCGAACTGTACTGTTATTCAGACTTATTAGATTCAAGGAATCACATTTTTATAAAAAAACTTGTGAAAAACTAGAACTTTTTTGAGTCTCTTTCGTAGTATCTCATGCTCACTCAGGAAAGATTGAAACGAGATCTTGTTTCTGAAATTGGATTATCAAGCTTCGATCAAGTTTCCACCGGGAGATTGGAAGAGAAAATCAATTCAAGGGTTGACGCCTGGGAAAGCATTTTTAAACTTTTGTGTAACTTGCTACAAAAATGAGGTTGGCAGAGAGCCAGCCATTACAAGGAGATTAACAGGATGAAAAAATTCGCTATCGCTACTCTGCTGATTGCTTCTACTTCAGTTCAGGCTGTCGAAGTTGGTGCAGATGTTGAAACAGCAGCAAAAGACGGTGCAGTACGAGTAATCGTAACTTTCAAAGACAAAGTAAACAGAGGCAAGCTCAAGAAGAAGAGCTCAAAGCAAGAGGTGAAGAGATCTCTCAAGGCAAACTTCACTGCCAGCAGCAAGAATGTAAAAAATCTGTTTGGTCAGTTCAACAAGGGTGGCGCTGGTGGCGTTATCACTGGTGAGTTCTGGGCTGCTAACGCATTGTCTGCAACTGTTAATGACAAAATGTTGGAAAACCTCAAGAACAGCGACGATGTAGCTCAGATCACTCTTGACAGAGTAATCCCTTTCGAAGAGCCACCCGTTGTTGAAAGCGAAGTTAAGGATGATGCAGACTGGACTTATGGTCTCAAGAAGACTAATGTTCCTGCAGTTCGCGAGGCTTACGGTTTGACTGGTGAAGGAATCACAGTAGGTGTTCTTGATACTGGTATCGATGCAGACCATCCTGATTTGGCTGGAAAAGTAATTGCATGGAAAGACTGGGCTGGTGACAGCGAAGAGCCAAAAGATGCTCATGGTCACGGAACTCACTGTGCAGGAACAATCGCTGGTGGTAGTGACTCAGGTCGCGCAATCGGTGTAGCTCCAGATGCCAAGCTGATCATCGGACGTATTTTCGGTGACAGTGGTAGTGCAACAATATCCGGAATTCTTGGTGCTATGAACTGGATGACTGATCCAGACGGCGATCCTGAAACTAATGATGCTCCTGAGTTGATCTCTAACAGCTGGGGTGGACGTAAAGGTTCCATGCAGCAAGAGCAGGGAATGTGGAACATCGTGAAGACTTGGAGAGATCTTGGTATCGTTCCAGTTTTCGCAGCAGGTAACTCTGGTCCATGGCCAAATACAGTTGGTACTCCTGGTGGGTATCCACACAGCTTCGCTGTTGGTGCAACTAACGGTCGCGACAATGCTGCAAGATTCTCTTCTCGTGGTCCTATCAAGTGGGAAGATGTTGAGTACACCAAGCCTGACATTTCAGCTCCTGGTGTAGGTGTTCTTTCTGCCAAGCCTGGCGGTGGATACCAGAAGATGAGCGGAACTTCCATGGCTTGTCCACACGTGGCTGGTCTAACTGCTCTGCTTCTTCAAGCAAATCCAGCTTTGACTGTTAAGCAGGTTGAGAAGGTTCTGACTGAAACTTCTGTTGATCTTGGCGATGAAGGCCTGGACAACACTTACGGTCATGGCCGAATCGACATTAAGGCTGCTGTAGATTCCATCAAAGGAAACGCTACTCAGCAAGCTGCTTTCGATGCCATTCATGGTGAATAATTATTAGGCGATAGCGCCTGTTTTATCCGAAGCCCCGGAACTCTTTTGTTCCGGGGTTTTGTCTTATCAACCCTTCGAACAAGTATCAAGCGACACAGTTCCAGTCTGCTCAAGGAAGAACATCTTGCAAACAAGTCTCAAAGATCGATATTTACATATTCTTCGAGGCAAGCCCGAGAAACTAAGGGCTTACGTGAAAGAAACAAGGAATTCCAGTGCAGTGAAGAATTCCCTGAGTCAGCTTGAGTTCCATCAAAAACTCTTGAGATTTGTACGGAGTCTGGAAAAAAACCAAATTATTCAACTGCTTGGGGAGCTGGGAGATTTTGATCCTGAAGAGCTGCAAGAAGCCGATTTACAAAGTCTTCAAGCTCAACTGCTCAATGGAAAGTTTAAGATCGAATGAACAAGGTCTGAAGGAACTTTATTCAGTGACACTTATGGGCTGTTGCCATCCAGCTGAAGAATTACTCTTCAATCACTTCATCAAGAAAAGGGATCACCCGGGCTCTTGCCTTGATCATGTAGGCTGCGTCACTTTCTGGAAAGTCCTTTAAAATTTGATCAAAAAGAGCTTTGGACTTTGCTTCAAACTCTTCGGGATAGGCTTCAATCTCTCTGGACAGCTCTTCATAGATGAGAGCTTGATAATAAAGAGAGTTGTCGAGCAATTCACTGTCGGGAAAATCACTGCTCAGCTTTTCAAACATCTTCAAAGCCTGTTGATGTAATTTTTTGCGGTAGAGCTCAACAGCTTTTTGAAAATCTGCGAGTGCCGGGTCGTTTGCGTCTTCTAGTTGCTGGAGACGAACTTTTGCCAGCTGATAATATTCGGAGTCAGGATAGAGCTGAAGCAAGCGATGAAAGCAACTGTATGCCTTTTTAGTCTTTGGCTCCTTGAGTTGCAAATAGACTAAACCCATAAAATAGTAGGCGTCATCCGCTCGATCTGAGTTGGGAAACTCAGTAATTACCTTGTAAAACTTGAGCATACCTTCTCGTAATTGTTCACTCCGAATCAATTGAACGCCTTCTAATATCAGTTGATCTATTTCTCGCATTGGTATTCTTTCATCCTCATCGCTTATGGTCCGGCTCAATGATACAATACACTATGCCTTAGATAAATCATTCGAGGAGTGAACTCTTGAAACACAGCATCGTATTCCTCTTGCTGATCACAGTATTTTTTGCTAATTCAAAGCCGATTGAAGAAACCTCAATTTTCAAAAAGCGATACCAAACTCTGAAAAACAAGTACCAGACGGTTGTTCCTCTCCAGGAAGGAGAAATGGACTGGACCTATTACATTGGTCCCAGAGATATCCTTGAAATTACCGTAATGGAGCTTACCGAGTTTGAGCGCAAAGGTCTTGGAGACGAGTTGTTGTTTCCTGTCAATGACAATGGTGATGTGAATCTTCCACTTGTAGGGCTCGTACAGGCGAAAGGCAAGACGGCCTCTGAGTTGATGATGGATTTGACGAACAAATTCAAGAAATACGTGACGGTACCGCAGGTTTCTGTTGTGGTGAACAAGTACAGAAGCAAGCTCGTCCATGTACTTGGAAAGGTCTTTCAAAATGGTTCCATTCCCTTGCGTCATGAAAAGACCACACTTTTTGAAGTGATCGCAGAGGCCGGTGGTTTCTCTTCCAAGTTACCAACTCTGGAAGGGGTTGCCCTCAATCAGCCTGATATGCGCCACGTCTACGTGATTCGCGATGGAAAGAAATATGTGGTCAACTTGTATGACAGTTTGATTGATAGAACCCGAGACGATCCATTTTATATGGAGCCTGGAGACAAAGTTTTTGTACCGGAACCGGTGGAGACTGTGAGTGTTTTGGGGGGAGTTAAGAAGGCAGGGTCCTTTGAACTCAAAACCAATTTTACGCTAATGCAGGCACTGGCTTTAGCGGGTAGCTTTGTGGAGGATTCTCGCCGTGATCTTGTCAAAATCATCAGAAAGGGAGAAAAAGAGCCCTTACAGGTGAATGCAGTCAGGATTTTTGAAGGCAGGGATTCCGATGTACTTCTGAAGCCGGGTGACATAGTTTACGTGGCAGAGTGGTAAAATGGACATTGGCCAAATCTGAGGCTTTGCCAGAGAGCTTTTCAAGCGCTATGCTGGATAATCTTGTGAAGAAAAAGAGAACCCATTGGATTACCTTCAAAATTTGAATCGAAGCGTTCATCTCAAGGACTATTTACGTGTTATCAACAAGCACAGTTCTTTAGTCTTTTTAGCGATCATAGTATGCATCCTTCTGACCATTCTCTTCAATCAGATCTTGCCTCCTGTTTATCAGGCGCAAACGAGGCTTTTGGTCGAGGAAAAGCTCCAGGATGTAAACTTGACTCGCAATATGCTATTGCCCTACCAGAAAGAGTTTCTTGAGACTCAGCGCCAGATTCTGGAGTCGGACCCGGTCTTTGAAGCCACAGTTCAGGAGCTTGGACTCGCTGAAAAGAAGAAGAAGGTTTCCTGGATTGATCCTGTGAAGCAGCGGATAAAGGCTCTTCTTGGTTTGAATTATTCCATGACTGAGGAGCAAAAGAAGCGAAATGCAATTGAAAAGTCCATTCGGGATTTGCGTAAGCAAGTAAGTATAGAAGGGGTTCGAGGGACTAATATCATCCATATCTATGTGGAAGGAAAGGACCCCCAGGAAGCAACCGAGGTGGCCAACTCTCTGGCCTCACAGTTCATTCAGCGATCTCTCTTCCTGAAGAACAAAGATAGCTTCGAGGCCGCCCAGTTTCTGAAAGGGCAGCTAAAGAAGGTCCAAAAGGGCCTTGTGGAAGCCGAGTCCAAACTGGAAGACTTTCAGTTTACCCAGGAAGCGATCAGTCTGGACAAAAGAATTGAGTTTCTTGTGGAGAAGCAAATCGTAGTCGCTGAAAAGGACTACGAAGACGTTGTCATTGAAATGGAGCAGGAGCGGGAAAAAGTTGAAATCCTTCATGCTCAGGTGACCAAGGAACGAGCCAAGAAGTCGTCCGGAGAGAAGGGGACTTATAAACTATTGACGGAACAACAGTTGATGCTGGAATTGAAGTTGAACGAACTTAAAAGAAAGTTTACACCTCAGCATCCCGAGGTGGCAGCTCTCATCAAGTCGCTTGATCTTCTCAAGCAGAGAATAGCTCAGGAAGAGAAGGTGAATCAGTCGGGTGAGCAGCGCTCTACCAATGAATTCCTGCAGAGCCTGGAGAAGGACTTTTCAGACTCGCAAAGGAAGTATCGAATACTTGTGGTTAAGGAAGAACAACTCAGAATTCAACTGGAGTCTCATCGACAAAAACTGCAGAACCTTCTCAAGAAAAAGTCTGAGTTTCTGGTCTTGAAGAGAGAGCTGGATGCCAGTGAGAAACTCTATGCGCTTCTGTTAAAAAAGGAAAAGGAAGTCGGCGTAGAATCTCGTCTGAATGTGGGTCATGTGAAGCAGGTTCAGGAGGCCACTCTACCCGTATATCCGGTTCGACCAAAAAAGTTAACCAATCTTGTTTTGAGTGTATTTCTTGGTTTCTTTCTTGGGACAGCCTTTGCCTTTCTTCGTGAGTACATGGATCAAACACTCAAATTCAAGGACGAGATTACTGCCCGCATGCCTGACTCACCATTGCTGGGGACATTTCATCAGGACCCATTTCTGAAGAAGGAGAGGCACCTGCTGCCAACCATTGCTGCAACCAATCCAAACTCTGCTATTGGAGAGTCCTTTAAAATATTAAAAGCAAATCTGGACTTGTTTCTGGAGAGGGGAGAGCGAAGCTTTCTAATCAGCTCGTCCCTTCCCAGTGAAGGAAAGTCGACCACTGCAACCAATCTGGCGATTACTTTTGCACGGGCTGGCAAAAAAGTGGTTTTGATGGATTGTGATTTGAGAAAACCCAAACTTCATCAGTATTTTGAACTGGGTGAAGCCGCGGATAGTGTCTACAGCACCCAGATTGGAAACCTGCATATTTGGAAAGCGCCTGCAGATCGAATACCTGACCCGACCATCTATCTGGAATCCCGGGATTTTCATCAAGTCCTTGAGAAATTAAAGCAGGAGTTTGATCTTGTCTTGGTGGACAGTGCACCACTCACTCTTGTTTCAGATACCTCCTCCTTGTTACGTCAGGGTCTACCTGTAGTGCTGGTTGTGGGGGCAGGTGTAGTCAATGAGGAACAACTTCTCAGAGCCAAGGAAATATTGCAGGGGCTGGAAGCCCGTCTGCTGGGTTTTGTGATTTCCAGACTTGAAGCAGAAGAGATGCCCGGAGAATACAAGGCCTACTATGAAGGATATTTCAGCTAGCTCATTGCTTCATTGAGTGGATTGGTTGTGAAGCGCAAAAACCTCTATCAAAATCTGTCCAGGTTGTGCCTGGCTTTGTTCTTTTTGTACCTGTTTTTTCTGCCTTTATTCAGAGGAGTTATCTACCCTACCGAACGTGCTTTGTTCTCTCTCTTATTGATTTTGATTTTCTCCATTTTTGTGTTTCGAGAGTCTTTGAAAAAGGAAGGATTAAGTTCGTTGATTCAATGGGAGGCTGTGTCAGTTGCCAGTTCTGTTTTATTGTTAGCTTGTATTGCTCAGACCTGGGGTGTCAGCCAGAGCTTTTCGGATTCCTTGCCCCGGCTTCTGGATTTTGTACAGCTGTTTTTCCTGTTTCACTTCGTACGATTAGCCTTTGATCGGCAACGGCGACGCAAGAGACTGTTCCAGTTCTTCTTTGCGCTCAGTCTTTTCCATTGTCTTCTTGCTCTTGGCTATACGATGGGTTTACTGGAAGCAAGTTGGTGGGAAAAACCCGAGTTTCTATCCGGCACTTTTGTGAATCACAATCATTTTGCGGGATTTTTAGAACTTATGATTTTCCTTCAAATTGGAATGGTTCTTGGATCCATGGGAACCCGGTTTTATCTATTGTTTTCCCTGATCGGGTTTCAGACACTGATTTTTTTCCTGAGCATGTCCAGAGGTGGGTGGATCAGTTTTGCTCTGACTCTGTTTTTCATAGCTATTCTGCTGATCGGGCAGGGGAGTATGAAGCAGCTTGGAGTCAGACTGCTCGGAGGACTGGTACTGGGCCTGAGTATCTTCTTTGTGATTGTCTACTCTGGAGTGCAGCCAGACTTGACGAAGCGTTTCAACAGTTTTTTTGAGAAGGAAGGACAGTTTGAGTTTCTTGATTTTCGAGTCAAATTATACAAAGCGACTGCTCAAGCAATTGAAGAAAAGCCGCTTTCTGGTTATGGAGCAGGTGCTTTTCGATGGGAGATGAGGAGATTTCGCCCGGACGGATTTCCCTATCAATTTGATTTTACCCACAATGACTACCTGCAGTTTGCAATGGAGTTAGGCATTCCAATCAGTCTTTTTGGCATCGGATTAGTTTTGTGGATTCTGATTCTGGGGATTTCAAGATTCCGTTCCCGACGCTTGCAGGCTTTTCGTTTCGAAGAGCTTGGCCTGGCAGGGGGAGTCGTATGCCTATTGATTCACAGCCTTGTGGATTTTAATCTCCACATCTACTCAAATGCAGCTTTCTTTACCGTGTATCTGGCTCTGCTTTCCAAACCTGTGAAAGAGACTTTCGAGAACGACTGATTTTCCCAGGCATTTCCACAGAGTCAGTTACTGAAGGACTAGAAAGCGGAGACAATCAGTGAAGTCTGAGCCTGCTATGATCAGGCGCGCAGGTTGCTAACTAGAGAAGGGGCAGGAGCTCTCAGTACTTTCGGTACGGCTACCACTACTTTTGCATCCTGCTTCACTGCCTGAGTGTAGTTAAGATTTGCAGCGTAAGATTGCATTGCATTCTTAACGACGAAAGAGGAGGGGTTACTTGCCTTGGTTTCCAGTCGGCCTGTCTGGGAAAAAGAACCTGAAGCGCTTGCTTGTACTAGATCTTCAACCTTGTTTTCTGCTTGATTGGACTCGGGTCCCAATTTACTTGCCGTCTGGGCAGCTTGAGCTCTTTGCTCGGATGTAGGAGCATCGGATTGACGAGATGTTTCCTGGACTGCAGGATTTTGTGAATCGTCGCTACCAGACTGAACTCTTTCAGTAGTCAATTCACTTCGAGCTTCCGCTTCCATCTGGGCAGCTTCATTAGCAACAGCCCTGTCTTGGCCAGATGGCTCCGCAGGAGCAAGGGCTGCTCTACGAATAGTTTGAGCTTTCTGGATAGTCTCCTCAGGTGTTTTTCCTTTGGAGGTATCGATGCTAACGTTCCCTCCGACCCGATATTGTCTTCCGTCCGGTCCTTTGTCATAGTCATAGTTTGGACCACCCCTAGCCAGTCCCCCAGCGGCGGCCAGGTGGGCATTTTCGTGAGCAACGACTTCAGCGTCTCTTTTCTTGAGATCTTGAACTTCTTCTTGTTGCTCCTCAGTGAGTGGTTCTCCGTCTATGGCTTTTTCTGTTGCCCGATCGGAAGTGGCACCTTCTTGCCTTGAACCAGCCTCTTGTTGCTCAGGCTGTCGGCTTGCTTTTTGCTCAGGATTGCTTGAAGATTCTTGCTTGAAAAATCCGGGAGGAGGTCTTAAAGCGCTTTTCGGTGTTAAGTCAGCAACTCCAGGTCCCTGGTAGGGCGTTTTCGGTTTCTGTTGCTCACCCTGAATCTCTTCGACAGCGCCTAGAGACTCAACACCGTCAATTTCTTCGGCGGGAGATGCGGAAGCAGTGGGTCGCCCACCATTCAGGGAGGAAATGAGCTGATTGCTCGAGAGCCTGATTGGGGCTGCTGATATACCGCCAACTCGCATCGTTCCTCCTTGAAACCGTTAAGCATTACTCACCCCGCGCGAGGGTGATTCCAATTATCCTTGTCTATCGTATCGGCAGGTTTGCCCAATTTCTTTAGTGTAAACAGGAAGATTTTTTCATTTCAAACAAGATTTTTTTATGAAGCCGTTGTTTTGTTGAGTTTATTGTAAAAAGTATTCAACTGAAAAAATGTGATCCTGCGGGCTAGCTTGCATTAAGTATTTTATGAAAAGTTCTTTTAGGTTTCTAAGAGGACTTTGCCGGTAAATTCCTGAGAAAAGAACTGATAGCTCATTTGCTGATTCAGGAGTTTGTCGTACCCAGAGCACTACCATCGATAACCGCGACAATCAATTGAGATGCTTGGCCTGATGGGTTAGACTGATTGTCCCTAACTTCCAGGAGTATTTATGAGTGAGTTTTTCAAATTGCATCAGCGCCAGGACATCGTTTTGTATACGCAGGGTGAAGACAACTTCATCGGAGTGATCCTTGGCTACAACGAGGACAGCTACGCCATTCGCCCACTGGACTCACCCAAAGGTACAGCATCCCATGACATCATTGGAGTCGGTGAGGATGAGGTTCTGCAAAAAGTGGGCAGCCTGGACTTTGACTCCCTTTACGAAGCGGAAGCTGGCTTTGAATTTGGAGACTGGGTTGAAGTAGAGGATTTCTAGACTTAGCCACTGCGAATGGAATTGAGATCTCCCTGAAAAACTTTTTCAGGATGAACACAGTGAATTTTAAATGGAAATGTTTCCACTGAAAGAGGAAAGACTGAAGGAAGTGCGAAGCTTTCTGCTATTTCATGGAAAAGTTCTTCGATCCCAGAGAAATCGGGTCGTTATGGAGAATGAAGAAGAGCCAACTTATGTGGTTTCCAAAAACATGGATTACGAGCTTCAGAAGTTACTCGACTTTCTAACAATGCACCCCGACCTCAAGTCTGTGTTTCAGCAGGAAATAGAAGCCTTCACCCAGCTTCGTGAGGAATTGAAGCTTGGTAAAGCTCTTGAAGAACTTGAGGCTGCTCACGATTTTTTTGAGCAAATACATACAATATTGGACAAACTCAAGCAAAGAGAACTCAAGGCAAACGAAGAATTGCCACAAAAACATTAAGGAACTCACCACAAGCTCCGAAACTTTTGAGGAATAGTCACAAATTTTTTGTGGGAGGCTTCCTCAAATGTTGAATTTTCTGGTTCTGTTTCTGATAACGCTAGTACTGCTCGCTGTTGCAGTAGGTGCCCTGTTTTATGTCCTGAATCAAAAGCAAATCGTTCTTAAAGAGCAGGCCGTTGCTCATGAAGATGCCAAGAGTTTTCAAAAGCTGTTCACCCAGTCTTCCGGATTACCTGGGTCGTCCACTGTGTTCTCCAAGTTTGCCCAGCTGAAATTTTCACGGAGCAGGGGGCATCTTTTGCGTGAGCTGATGGAAAGAATGGATATGGATTACAAGGACTTGATTCAACTTGTTGAAAACAAATTTATTCGAGTCGATCAGAAGCTTTTCCATCTCTTTCGCCTGGTTAAGATTGAAGTGCCAGCAAATCTGTCGACTGATGAAGAAGACTTCAGTGCTCAAACCCTTGAGAGACTGACTACGGCACATGAGAAGAAGTATCAGTTGCTTTACAGCAAGGTGGACCGACTCCTGCGTCACAAAAATAAAGACAAGGCTCTCAATGAGTTTGTCGAGTTGAATGAGTTTCTTAATTCCTATCTAGCTCAGATTGAAAATCAAATGGACCAGTTCCGACAGGTACGTGATCCAGATGCCTTCGCAAGAGTCATCGGGATCGCCTGAAAAATCAGACTTCTTCTATTCTCTGTATCGAATTTCCCAGTCGTCTTATCTCGTTGCAAGGGAGCAGAATACCTGAATCGATTTTAAAGCAAATCAAAAAAACTAAGCTCGGGAAAAGCAAACACCCGAAGACAATAATAAGCGAAATCAAACGAACTCAAAGCAGGTGAGTCGCCCGGGAGGCTCACCTAAAATACACCTGGATTGCGCTTGCCAGCTAAATATTGGTTTCAAGGATGAAACTTTCTCTTTCACACTTTGAGTAGAAGTCTCAAAGGCTTAAGAATTAGTAACCACGGAGGGTAAAATGCTGATCTTGATTATTTCCACTGTAGCCATGGCTTTCTCAGCCGCATTTGTAATTTATGCCTTAATGCTCTGGGATAGCCTCAATGGACCCAAAGAAAAGTCCAGTGAAGACTACGAAGATACCATCGAGCAAATGATGGAAGAGTCCAAAAATCTCCAGAAGAAGCTACTTCAAGCCAGCTCTTAGGCCGGCAGGAAGAGTGAGAGAGAGATTCTGTAATCTTCGAACCAGTCAAAGGGTTCATCGCCATCTTGGAGAAATCTCGGATCGAATGAGACTCAGTGTCAATGATGTCATCAACAGCTGTGAGAATCGTTTTGTAAAACTGGACAGTCGTCTGCATGAACTTCTCCATGTAGTCGGTGATCTGGAATGGGATCAGCAACAGAAAACAGAAATGATTGCCAGTCATGAACGCAAATATGCAGAAATCGAAGAATCGCTGGAAAAGCTACTAAACTCAGGCTCTGAAGTACAGTTTCTCGATCGTTTTACCAAGTTCAGTGAACAATTGACCTGCTATCTTGCCCAGGTAGACACAAGTATTGATACTATTCGAAACAGTTACCCCAGTGGTTGGCTCAATAGTCCCTGGAAGGCCTGAGTCTGAATACCTGTTGAACTTCATTTTGGTTCAAATTCGCAAAGACCTCTACACCTGACACAGATGCCTCTCGAAATTTTCGAGGGGCATCTTTGTTTCAAATTGAAATCATATAGAGTCTTCCCGGGGATTAAAGTCGGCTTGAAGCTTGCTCTCGAGTTCGAGGCTATGTATTTTGCATTGCCCAATAAGAAACGAATAATAAAATGAGGAGGTCCCCATGCGTTTGTTTCAAGCCATCGGGATGTTTTTCAAGGTTCTCTTTAATGGAGCCTTCGCGGCAAAAGTCGCATCCATCGATACCCTGGAGTCCAAGGTAGAGAAACTGGAACAACAACTTGAATCAGAAACCAGTCGATTGAAACTTGAGGCTGAGAAGCTCAAAGCTGCACCAAAAGAAGATCATAGTAATCTTGAGGAAGGTGCCTGTGCCCTTCTTTCTCTTATGCAAAAGGAAGCTCGCTTCATAGACTTTGTGAAGGAAAATCTTGAAGGTATAGACGATGCCAGAGTTGGCTCAATTTCCCGCCTGATTCACAAAGACCTGGCCAAAGTATTTGATCAATATGTGAAGATTGAAGCCATACTTGATCAGAAAGAAGGCGAGAAAATTCAACTGGAAGAAGGTTTTGACATGGGACTTTTGCAACTCAGCGGTAATGTAGATGCAAAGCTTCCGTTTGAAGGTACCTTACGTCACAAGGGCTGGATTGTCCAAAAACTGAATCTTCCCAAGCGACCAAAAGATGAGCGCAATCGTGTTCTGGTAGCCTCCGAAGTGGAAGTTGCCTGAAAGCACCTCCTTACAATTTAGACAGACCGGCAAATCCGAAATGATTTTCATTGAATTGGATGAAAAGATTCCGGATGGGTTTTGAAGTGCTGGTCCATCTACCCCAAAGAGAATTGAATAGAAAGTGAGATATGATGAAATTTTATATAGGTATTGATTTGGGAACTACTAATAGTTCAGTAGCGTACTGTTCTGTAGATTCAGAATCCGATCGTGAATTGAAACAATACAAGGTCCATCAGTTGGTCAGTGAGGGATTGGTTGATGCTTTGGATATTTTGCCCTCCAACCTGTACTTTCCCGCTGAAGGTGAATTTTCCAGTGAAGTACTGGAGCTTCCATGGGGTGAATCCGGAAAATATGTGATTGGGGAGTTCGCCAAGCGCCAGGCTTCCCGGGCAGGGTATCGAGTTGTTCACAGTGCAAAGTCCTGGCTCTGCCAGTCTGGAATTGATCGCAAAAAAGGAATTCTTCCCTTTCAGAGTGGTCTTGATGAGCTTATCAGTCCCTTTGAAGCGACAGTTGCCATACTGTCTCATATCCGGGACTCCTGGAATTATGACGTTTTGGCTGGTCTGTTTGGTGAAGAAGCTGATGAGAGCTTTGAATTCGAAAATCAAAAAATCGTCATCACAGTACCGGCATCCTTTGATCCAGCAGCCCGTGATTTAACCATGGAAGCCGCCAAAGAACTGGGTCTTGAGAATCTTCGACTTCTGGAAGAACCCCAGGCCGCTCTGTACTCATGGCTTGAATCCAGAGACTCCTGGAGAGATGAACTGGAATTGGACTCCAAAGTTCTGGTGTGTGATGTTGGGGGAGGAACGACGGACTTCTCCCTGATCTCTGCCGATGATGAGGAAGGAAACTTGCAACTTCAGCGAATAGCCGTGGGAAATCATATTCTCCTCGGTGGAGACAATATGGACCTTGCTTTGATGGTCCATCTTCAAAACAAACTGAAAGAAAGTGGACAGACTCCAGATGCAAAACAGCTGGAGAGTTTGAAGGCTCAGGCCAGAGAGGCCAAAGAGAAGATTTTAGGTGGCGAAGTTGCTTCACAAAAGTTGACTCTTGCTGGCTCAGGGTCGAGTTTGTTTGAAAGTTCAATGGAAGTAGAATTAGATGAGTCTGATTTGGAAAATGTAGTGTTGGACGGGTTCTTTTCAGCCTGCTCCACCAAGGATAAACCCAAGACTCGCAGGCTCTTCGGCTTTCGACAGGCTGGCTTGAATTACGCTCAGGATGCTTCTATTCTCAAGCATCTCGCAGACTTCCTTTCAAGACAGGAAAGTGGTTTTGAAGTTCCTCGCTATATCCTGTTCAACGGTTCCATGTTTCGATCTGAGAAGCTTCAAAACAAGGTTATGGATTGTCTGAAGTCCTGGGCCGAGGAAACTGGCAACGAGCAGGAGATTGAAGTTCTGAGTACGGGTGACTTGCCTTTGGCTGTTTCCAGAGGGGCTGGATATTATGCTCGCGTCAGTGAAGGGGATGGAATTCGAATCAAAGCGGCTCTGGCTTACTCCCTTTACATCGGAATTGAAAAATCTCAGATGGCAATTCCCGGGGTAGAACCGGAGATTGGCTTGATTTGTGTTGCTCCCATGGGGCTCGAAGAAGGATCCAGCGTCGAATACAAGGAGGAGCCACTTTATCTTGTTACAGGGGAGCAGGTTCAGTTTCGACTCTTTCGATCACCCTTCAGGCATGATGAGGTTGGGACCGCGATTGACTTCAATGAAGAGGAATTCGAAGAGATTTCGACCCTTGAAAAGACTCTCAAGGAAGGTAACGAAGAAGAGTTCATTCCGGTCCATCTTGCCACAGAAGTGACTGAAGTAGGGACCATGGATTTGTACTGCATTGCACAGGATCAGCCGGATCAGAAGTGGCAGTTGGAATTTCATGTAAGAGATCAATAGAGAAGGGTTGCCTGCTTTGCTAGAATGTCTCATCGAGCCCGGTAAGGGTTGATTGAGGAGTTTCCATGCGCAGTGATCAAACAGTTCAAATTGCCCGAATATCTGGCTGGGGCGGGTTAGTCTTATGAGCCACACTCTGGGAATTGATCTGGGCACTACAAACTGCAGTCTTGCCATCTCCAGAGGAGAAATGATTGAAGACTACCCCATTCTTCAGGCAGTGGGTGAAAGCCTCTTCGAAGAACGCTTGCATCTTCCCTCATTTCTTTTAACTTTTCCCGATAGCGAGGCGTCTCGCTACGAAAACTATCCCTACCTGAAGGAAACAATTGCTGTAGCTGGTGAATATGCCAGGGATGTCTCCAGAAAAGCATCCACACGAGTGATTCAAAGTGCCAAATCCTGGATCTCGCTGGGTAGTTCCCGTTCTTCCATGGCGCTTCTTCCACTCGATCCTGAAAGACGGGAGGATTCAGGTTTGCCAGGGTGGACGCCTGTGGAGGCCCAGGCAGCCTATCTCAAACATTTGCTGGCAAGCCTTCCCGAATGGTTTGACAAGTCCTCAGCTCAGGCTGTGGTTACAATCCCGGCGTCCTTTTCTGAATACAGTCGACACCTGACTTTGGAAGCAGCAAAAACTGCAGGAATTGATAAACTCTTTCTTCTGGAGGAGCCCCAGGCGGCTTTTTATAACTGGCTTTATTATCAAGACAAGAAAGACCTGGATGTCTCCTCTGTTTTAGTAATTGATATTGGAGGAGGAACAACAGATTTCTCACTATTGACCCAAAAAGAGGGTCAATGGACCCGTAAGGCTGTGGGAAATCATCTTCTACTCGGTGGAGACAATATCGATTTGGCCATGGCGCTGAGTAAAGAAAAAGAGTTGGGTCGAAAATTAAGCAGTGATGAACTGGCTCAGGCTCTGAGCGTATGTCGGGATGCGAAAGAAAAGTTTCTTGGAGGAGAAGAAGGCCGACAGGAAGCTCAGATATTGGCATCTGGAAGCAGCTTGTTTGCTCAGGAGATACAGGTGGCCTGGGATTCAGCCGAGCTTCGAAAATTTGTTCTGGAGGGCTTCTTCCCTGCCTGCGACTTCAAAAAATTGGAAAATTTCCAATCTCTGGAATCAGGATTGCGAGAGTTCGGACTTCCTTATGAGAAAAATCCACGCATGACCGAGCATCTGGCAGACTTTCTTTACAGGTTCTGCCCGGACGGCCCTCAAGCTGTATTGTTTCATGGTGGTACGCTTCTTTCTCCACTCCTGATAGAGCGCTATATGCAGTGCTTTGAGGATTGGTTTGGAGCCAAACCACGGGTTTTGAAGAATCCAGACCCAAGGCTTGGAGTAAGCCACGGAGCCTGTATTTATGGTCTGTATCGCCAAGGGCATCGCAATTTGATTCAATCAGGGCTTGCACACAATCTCTTTTTGAAAATGGAAGGCAGTGACAAGAAAGAGATTTTCTATTGTGTTGGTAAAGTTTCTCAAAAGGAAGGGGAGGAGCTGGATTGTCTGGATGAGTTTCAACTGAAGGGGAATCGTCAGGTGAGTTTTCCTCTGTATCAGGACAATGGAGAACATTCTCATGAATTGGGAGAGACTCTTTCCCAGGATGCTCAGGAAAGTCTCATTGAGCTTCCCGCTTTGCTGACGACCATTGATAGCAGTGAGAACTTTGTACCAGTAAGCTTATGCAGTGAATTACAAAGCACTGGAGAGATTTTACTTTCTTTGAACAATCAAAGGGAAGATGAGCATTATCAACTCAGATTCGCTTTATCCGGACAAGGGGCTCAGTCTCAAGAAAGGGATGTGGTCAAAGCACCGGTGGAGTTAGCCCAGAAGTTTGAGGAGTATTATTCCCGCTCTTCGACTCTTGATAAGAAGAAAGTGCGAGGACTGGTAAAACAGGCAGAGAAGTTCAGTTCTCAAAAGCGCAGTGAGTTTGGTGCAGATTTTTGCCGATTTCTGGCAAGAACATTGATTGAAAAGCAGTCTGCAAGACGCAAGAGCGAAGTACATGAAGCCTCCTGGTTCAACGCAACAGGGTTTTTTCTAAGACCCGGATACGGGCATCCTCTTGATGAAAGCTTGATTGATAGTCTGGACTACGCCAACTTTACCCAGTTTCCCAAATCCGCCCAGAATCGAATTGAATATTGGGTCTTCTTAAGAAGAATTGCAGGGGGCTTAAGCGAGAGTTTTCAAACGACTCTCTACGACAGCTATGGAAACTACGTCTTTCGTCGAAAGCCCAGGGTCAAGTTGCCTGGAGGCGCCCCATCAGAAAAGGAGCGTTTGGAAATGTTGCAGTGCTTTAGCTGCTTTGAATTTTTAAGCTCGACCCAAAAGACCGAATTGAGCAGTTTTGTTCTGGATCAATTTTTTAGAAGAAAGCTGGACAAATCACAGTACTGGATTATCTCCCGACTGCTTGATAGAAAACTGTTCTATGCTGACATTACCAAAGCCTTACCAGCAAAAATAGTGAATGATTTCCTGAGAAAACTGGCTTCCCAATCTGTTTTGGAAAAGGAATTGGAGAACGTTGTTTACTCCTTGATTTCACGCAATCAAAATCGCTATGAATCAGTCGATCAAGGATTGGTGGAGGAGATGTCCTCCAGACTGAATACCAAGGAGCAAAAGACGGAGCAGGAGGAAGAGAAAATTCACTTTGGAGAAGTCTTGCCCCTGGGCTTGAAGCTGGTGAGTTGATGGAGTTGTTGCACGACAGATTTCGCATCCTTGATCTTGTCAACGAAGGGGGACAGGGGCGGATTTATGTTGTCAAAGAGCTCAAGTCCAACGAAATGAAGGCACTCAAGCTCTATCAATACAGACCGTCTCCGCTTGCTTACCCATACAATCCTGAGGAGTTGGAGAGTAAGGGCTGGCGCATTCCCAATGGACTTCGCGAGTTTTTGATCTGGGCATCGCCTGACCAGCGCATGGAGCGCTTTCTCAAAAGACAGGTTTTGCTGCAATCAAAGCTGGATCATCCTTCCATACTACAGGCTCAGGAATTGATTCTTGAAAAGCCTTACTGTCAGATTTTGCCTCTGGTACGCGGTGGCTCCCTTCGCTCTATGTCCCGCAAGAAGAAGGGGCTGACTTTTCATCAAACGGGTGTATATCTGGCTCAGCTTGTTCAAATTCTCGATCATTGTCATCAAAGGGGAGTGATCCATCGAGATATCAAACCGGACAATGTTTTGATTGGAGAGTCACAAAAAGTCATCCTCACTGACTTTGATTTTGCTCATTTCCCGGTGAATGGATGGAAAGAGATGTTTTTGACCCGTTACTATCGATACAAAGGGACTGCTTATTATATGTCACCAGAGCATTTGCGTGGAGCTTTCCCACATCCGGGAATGGATCAATACAGTTTGGCGACAACACTCTATGAAATAATGAGCCTGGAGTTGCCCTTTGGCAAAGATCTGCGATCTCGTGAAGATTTGAGCAACTACAAACCGCTCCCATTTTTAAACAAAAAGCAAAATGAGGCCTTAAAGGTTGCCCTGGAACCCAAACCCAAAAATCGTTATTCAAATATTGTGCAGCTTTACACGAATCTGTATTCCCATTAAGAGCGACCTACTTACAGCAGGGTAGGGTGAGTTCTATTCGGGTCCCATGGAGTTTACCGCCTTCTTCCTCGCTCAGGCTCTCTACTTCCATTGTTCCGGAGAAGAGTTCCATCCAGTTTCCCACCAGTTTCAAGCCAAACCCGGTTCCTTTCTCGCCCATGGTTCCTTTGCGGGTAAAGGACTTATTACCTGCGTTAATCATGCGAAGAAGTTGCTGTGGGATACCAACCCCCTGATCCTTGACCAGAATCTTGGTTACCCTGCCCTGGGTGTAGCACTCAACGGCGATGACTCCATTGGGTTAACTGAATTTGATCGCATTCGAGATTAGATTGTTGAGGACGCTCAGACCAAACCATCGCCGATCCGCCAGTACAGTACTTTTTTCATCAATCTGGCCAAGATCGAGAGTGAGGGACTTCTTTTCCAGTCGCTCGTGAAAGACCTTTTTCACTTCTTCAAAGGCAGATTTTACGTTAATAGTCTCCAATTCTACCGGTATGGTGCCCTCCGCAACCGATTGATATTCCACGATTTCTCTGAGATAAATATTGGTGAACTTAATGCACTCTGCCATATCATCGAGTGAGCTTTGAACATCAGTAGTCAGGTGCTGCTGCTCAAGATTCATTCTGAGCAGGGTAAAGTTCCCAGTTGATGCGGCAAAACAAATCCTTCAATGCGTTCTAAAGACCACTACAGTTTATCTGAAACAGCATAAACTTGCAAAAAGGCAGACAAAAAGCTCTGCCTCGAAGTCACCACAAAAAAGGACGGTTTCGAATGCATCAAAAACAGACAAGGAACTGCTGAGTGCAATGACGAATTATGTGAGAGGTTTGCTTTCCATTAAATTCCGGAATACTCATGTTCAGCAAAGGAAATAACGGATTTCGTTCAATTGAGCTTTTATTCAATGCACTTCAAGCAGCAGCTTGGGTAAGCTTGAATTCAGGTTTGGATTTACAATTTAAGAAAATTTCTTATTGCTGCATCAATTGTTCGTAGCTGGTACGAAACTGGTTGGCTTTACCGCGAATGACAGTCCAGGAATTGCGGATGTATTCGTTGGGGTGATAAAGCACAATCGCAGTAATTTGCTTGCTGATTTTAATGGACTCGCGAAGATGCTGCTCCATCTCGTGCTTGTTGGTCACGAAAGAGTAACTTCCAGAATGCAGTTTTTGCACGAGAACCTTAAAGTGATCTACATAGGCGATCAATCCGTGGTTTTCTGCATTGACCATGGGAAGACCATTCTTCAGCTGGTGGGAGAATTGATCTACCAGATCACGAAGCTCTTGAGCTTCCATCTGCAACTTCTTCAGAACAGGGCTGTTGAAGTCGATGGGTGGGGCTGGTTGAACATTTGTTCCTGTGAAGGCCTGAACCATCTTCTGATAAGTTTGCAAAGATGTATCCCACCCATGGACCACATGGGAGAACACAGGATTGTAGGGGAGAAATTGACTGACATAAGTCAGAGGTTGCTTCATTTGATAGAGGGCCTCTCGCCCTTGTGGGGTCCCCTCACCATGATGCAAAATTCCGTTAGCAAGGCGCAAAAGGTGATCCACAGCTTTGAGTGTTTCCACCTCGTTGGGACCGAAATGCCAGTTGTGCCGTCTTGCACTGTAAAGAAGATCTTCCAGCTGACGCTTGTAATTTTTGGTCAACTGAATGAACTGTGATTCCTGAGTTCGTACAGGCATCTGCATTCCACCAGGCACAATAATATCCCCACCTGCTGAGCTCTGAGCATCGCTGGTAACTTGGGCAACGGGAGGAGCCTGAATAGTTTCAGGTCCCGCAGTATCCTGTGCAAACAGTGGATTAACGGCTAATACTACAGATAATGCAATGGCAAATGTTCTTCTCATGATTTCCTCACCTCATGAACTAATACGCAATTGCCTGCAGGAATGTTTCAGGCTCGATTGCATTCTTGCAAAATTTTCTTTGCACAGTCCTTTGCTTTGTTCAGATAGTTTTTGGAGCAACGGGAAGATTTTTCGATATTTGCGAAGTTGATTCCTTCATCGATGGAATCGATGAGTAACATCAGGCGTAAGCGATCCACTGACTTGGGGGGGCCTTCCTTGCGGATAACTTCCACCACGTCAAAAATCGTCTTGCAGGGAATCTATTTCGTGCTCATTACCACATTATACAGGATAGAAGTTTTGAGTGAACAGGCTGATTAAAGTGCTGAAAGAAGATCTTTAATCTAAAACACAACAGCGGGCACGTCTCGTATCGCTATCATTATAATTATAGAAAGTGGAGTTTTGGTGGAAGTTACACTGCCCGGTGCTGTAGGTAAATCCTATGATTTTGGTTGGACTGAAATTGGCCAGTACATAATTACCACCATTGGTTAAACCAAGCGTCCCTGTATTGGCTAGACAGGCTTGATTCAATTCCTGGAAATTGCAAACTCTGGCTTGTTCATTGGCGCTGCACTTTTCAAACAAGTTCTCCGGTGTGCCCGTTACGTCTGCATCTGAGATACAGAAATTGATGGTTCCCCCCAGATTACTGAAGCCTGTCGGGCAGGTGGTACTGTACATGTTGTGATCGTGGACCAGCTCCGCGTGACTTTCTGTATCATCTCCACCAAAATCAAAGATTTTCTGGAAGGTTGCGTCTCCCGAATTGAGCATTGCCTCGGTGATTGTTCCGTCAGCTACATTGGCCGCTGCAATGATATTGTCCTTGATTTGAGCCGAAACTATCAAATTGGCACTTGCCCCTGTTGCATCTGAGAAGAGTTCTGCATTACCGACTCCACCGTTTGCAATTTTTCCTGCAGTCGCGGCTCCGCTTGGAATGACGGACACATCAAGAGTTCCGCTGATTTTAGCTGCTGTCAGAGCTCCATCGGCGATTTTCACTGTTGCGAAGGTGTCGTCGGCAAATTCGCTGGCATTGATGGATAGAGCTGAGACTTTGGGGTCGGTTTTTAGTCTGGTGACCCAGCCTTCTCCTCCGTTAACTCCCACTGTCACATCGTTGTTTTGAGCTCCGACATTTGCGGAGACTCGAATACGGTCGTTACTGTCAATTGCCACTGAATATGCTTTGTCGGTGCCATCGCTACCCAGATTTTTAACCCAGACCAAACTTCCTCCAGCACTAACTTTGGCAACAAGGACATCGTCACTCCCATAGGTTGCTGGTATATCACCGGTATTATTAGAATCCCCATGCCCAATTACAACCAGAGATCCATCAGTGTGTTGGATAATATCGCGGGCTCTATCGTCTCCAGTGCCTCCAATGGTCAGGTTCCACTCAAGATCACCATAAGCATCTACACGGATAATCCATAGATCCTGGCTGCCATTGCCCCCGGTTACATCACCATCAGAACTGTTGCTGAAACCTGCAACTGCGTAGCCGCCATCGAGTGTTTTCACAACAGCTTCAGCACCGTCATTGCTCGACCCTCCATAATTCTTTTGCCATTCCAAAGAGCCGGCAGCAGTGAGTTTTACGATCCAAAAGTCGCGGTTTCCCTGGTTTCCTGTGAGATCTCCATCGTTTGAATTCGAGTATCCAACAACTACAAAACCGCCGTCATCCGCTTCGACTACGTCTCTGGCTTGTTCATCATTTGATCCACCAAGTGCATTCTGCCACTGCAGGTTAAAGGAGGCGTCCAGTCCAAGAACCCAGAAATCTTCTCCTCCATTGTTGCCAGAGACATCTCCGTTGTTAGAAGTAGTGTAACCCGCGATTACAAAACCTCCAGCTGTTCGTTCTATGATACTGTGTCCGGCTTCGTCAGCGGAGCCTCCAAATGTATAGTTATCGGTAATCGTGGTAGTTGCGTTGGCGATATCGAGGACAACCAGTTCGCTGGAACCACTGACTCCATTATCAATATCCCCGTCATTGGCAGCCACACTTCCTGTGATGATGTAGTTGCCATCGCCATCGATTACAAGATCTAATCCAAGATCATCACCCGAAGATCCGAAAAGCTTCTCTAATTCAACTGTTCCGGTTTCAGTAACTCGTCCCAATAATATATCAACTCCGCCGCGGTTCCCTGTGAGATCCGTTGAGTCAGAGTAGCCAACCAACACAGCCTTGTTACTACCATCAATACGGACTTTTGTGGGTGTATCTGCAGCATTTCCACCAAACCCTGCTTGATCCAGTAACTCCCCCGGAGCCTGACCACTACTCGAATCATCATTAAAGAGAGTGCCAGAGGTATCAAAGTCATCAAGACTAATCGTATTGCTCTGAATTTTAGATCTGGGTATATTTGCTGCAAATTTCGCTTGGGCAAAGTTCGTATTGGAGAACTGGGCCGATGTGATGGTGTTGTTTTGAAACTTCTCCCCAAAGATATCATCATTGAACTTGCTCCCATCAAGGTCCCCGTCATTGATTTGTCTCGAAGTTATTGCTGAGGTCACATCATCAAGATCCACCTGACTGTTGGCAATATGAGCAGAGGTTATCAGTCGATCCTCAATCAATGCATCGGTGATGGCATAATCGGCCAGATCCTCATAGAGAAGTTCTCCGTTAATCACATTTGCGCTGGTCAGGTTTCCGAGATTCAAACGGGTGGCATCCAGGGTCCCGTCGGTAATATCATCATTGTTGATGCTGTTGTTCTTAAAGTCACCTACCACAACAGTTCCACCAGCGATCGCATCGGCGTTTATAGCGAAGTCAGCCAGTTTGGCCACAGGGACTGTCCCGTCATCAATATCTGCAGCTACCACAGCGTTGGCGGTGAAGTCTGCATCCACCAGGGTACCATTGGCGATGGACGCTTCAGTGATCTCTCGATCTCTGAAGTAGGTTGTAGTGAATCCTCCACCTGTCATGTTGCCGGTCTGTACTGCATAATTTGCCAGTTTTGAACCCAGAATCCCGGAGTTCAAACTGCTACCGTTGACAGTGTTGTTGATGAGTTTACCCGTGGTGATGGAGTCCGGTGCAAGGGCTGTTGTTGGAATACTGTCATCCTTGAATCGATTGGCATTCAATGTGGACACAGTGGAAAGGTCAGCATTGGTAATTGTGCCAGCTTTAATTCGATCTTGAGGAATGAAATCCTTAAACTTGGCAGTAGTAATTGTGTCATTGGCAAAATGATCTCCACCGATATTTCGATCTGCGATATGAGTGGAAGTGAGTGTTCTCAAGCCAATGCGTGAATTGGTTATAGTTCCATCCTGAATGACAGAAGAGTCGATGATTTGGTCAGCAAGATCCACATCCAGTATTCCATCAACTACAAACACAGCTTCTCCAAGAGAATCGTTTTCGATTTTGGCCGTTGTGATGGCATTGTTTTGAATTTCTCTTTGGGTCAGACTATAGTCAGCCAACTTACCATCTGTAACTGAAGCATTCGTAATTTGACTGGTACCCAGGAACTGGTCTACAAACTCTCCACCTGTAAGTGTGGCCGCCTGAATCTTGGAGCCGGTTATATTTCCTGCAAAGTCTTCATTGAGCAAAGCAGAGTCCGCAATGTGGGTGCCTGAGACTACTTCTGAGGCCATGTTGCCTACTAAAATGGCGTCGTCTGCAATCTTCTGGGAGTAAACTCCGCCACTCACCAGATGAGCTGTTCGAACAGCATCCCCGGCAAAATTGGCATCATTCAGGCTGTACTTCTGGATGACTCGACCGGTAACAGAAAAGTCAGCAATTTTGGCAAGGGTCAGATTTCCGATTTGACCCGCATGGATCAGTTTCGTGGATAATTTGGCAGCTGTGATGTTTCCAGCCAGGCTTGCATTGGTAAGAGTGTGGGAAGCTACTTTGTGACTGGTGATGGAATTATCAGCAAGTTTGGTTGCGTAATCTTCTTCAGCCTTCAACTTGGATTGAGTCACAGAACTGTTGGCAAGATCGGCGCTGAGGAGTTCATTGGATCGCATGTGCCCGTCGGTAACAATCTGGGCTGAGAGTTTGGAATTGATAAACATTCGATCAGCGATTCTTGTTGTGCTGAAGGCATCATCCGCAAATTTGACGGAAGTGTAAGTTCCTGACAAATGTCCTGCAGTAATGATGGCGCTGTCAAAATGTGAGGAAGTCAGCAAAAATGCGGGGTTCACGCTGAGCTTGCCCAGAATGATTGCATCTGTGGAAAACTCTCTGTCATCCAGTGAAAGGGCCTGTATTTTTCCAGCCGGGATGGAAGTATTGGCAAATCGGGCTCTTGAAAGGGTATTGGTTAGTATATGCTCACCTGAGACAGCATGTTGAAGTACTTTGCTGGTGGAGACGATGGCTGAATTTAGAATGGAAGCCAGGATAGTATCATCTCTCCACTTGTTGGTTGTGATGATGTGATCTGTGAGATCGGTCTGAACCAAGCCAGCTGTTTGGAATAAGTAGTGAGCCAGCGAGCCATCAGCGATAAGTCGGGAGTCAATTTGTCCATCACCCATGCTGGCACCAGTGAGCTGGTTGAAGTCCACTTTTCCATTCTGCAAGTTTAGATTGGGACTGACAAACTCGGCACGGGAAATACTATTCTCGCTGAAGTGGGAGTCGTTAAAGATCCCTGTTTGGAACTCGTTTTCTGTGATGCTCTCATCAATCAAATGCCCTCTGGTCACTTGAGAATCGGCAAAAACAGAACCATAAAAGCTCTCTGTTGCAATATGATAATCCTGGATAGAGCCATCGGAGAATACATCACTGCTCAGAACAGAAGGGGAGAGCTCAAAAGAGGAAATAGTTCCGTCTTTTATCTTATTGGTGTCGATGATCAGGTCTTGAAAGGCTTCCCCTGCTACACCGTCTGTTGCCAGCTTCGCATTGGTTATACTCTCATATTCAAAGAGATACTTGTCCAAGACTCTGGACTGGATATGCTGGTTGGAAACAGAATCATCAGCAAGTTTGCTCCCCTCCAGTGACTTGTCTGCGAGGGCTGCATCAGTCAATGCTCCCGGTCCGATATCATCTCTGGTAAGGGTTCTTTCTACGAATTGGTAAGCTTCCAGAGTAGAGTTGGTGGTGAATGCTTTGGAGCCAACTTCTCCAAAAGGCTGGTGACTGGATTGTGGCCTGATTACGTAGGTACCCAGAGCGTTTCCTGTTACCAAAACACGATCCTTGTCAATAACTTGCATGTGCTCCACTACGTTAGTGAAGTCAGTGACCAGATCCCAACTCACTCCGTCATCGGCAGTTCTCCA
>Ga0181585_10000824_pt1 | contig 26687 bp, 23 predicted proteins | sample 071ome_29_FD_132469 | JGI IMG/M metagenome (GOLD analysis project Ga0181585, IMG submission 132469) | Coastal salt marsh microbial communities from the Groves Creek Marsh, Skidaway Island, Georgia - 071407BT metaG (megahit assembly) | ecosystem: Environmental > Aquatic > Marine > Intertidal...
GTGAACCAACTTCCGGCAACTGCAGTTCCGACTGTAGCTCCATCCGAATTCACGGGCGTCGCTACTCCACCAGCCGGTGTCGACTCAAGCGCTGTAAAGAGCATCTCTCCAGTGAATGGTGGATCCCTTTCTGTGAACACCACGGGTGGAAGTAAGATTGATCTTGAAGTTCCTGGTGGCGCTACGAACTCAGGTGAAGGTGCCCAGGTTTCAATCAAACCTGTGAACAACACGGGTGAGCTACCACCTCCGCCACCAAAGGCAACCCAGGGTTCATCTTCTGGTACGTTCAAGTTCGGTAGCTCAGTCGTCCAGATAACCTGGTACGACGACAAAGGAACTGCCGCGGACTCGAAGACACTCAACCGATCTGCAAAGGTTTGCATGACAGCCACCCAGGCTGACGTCGACAATGCACACGGTGGTCCGAGCGGTCTTGGTATCTGGCGTCACAACGGTACTGAGTGGGTCAAGTTGAACTCATCAGTAGCCAACAACGGTGACGGCACCTGGAAAGTCTGTGCATACACTTCGCAGTTCTCACCATTCGCACTTGGTCTCGAAGTTGAGCCACCTTCTGAAGAAGGCGCTGATGCTGGTGCAGGTCTACCTGCAACCGGTGACTACTCACCAAACGGTCTGATCTTGCTCATCGCAGCATTCGCTGGTGTAGCAATGGTTGGTGCTGGTGCAGTAGCAGCTCGACGAGTTCGACGCTCAGAGAGCTAACGCCTAACTTCTAACGAAGTAATTACAAGGGGAGCCCCGAAACGGGCTCCCCTTTTTTGTTGCGTGTGGTAGATGTGACTTGAGCCTTCGACAGGCTCAGGATGAAGTCACACGATGGATTATTACGGCGCGTCCTGACCGTAGCGGAGGGGGCTCACTATGTCATCCTGAACTTGATTCAGGATCTCGTTATCTCCTCCTGACCCCACCGAAGGTCCCTCCGCGTTGATCGGGACGCGGTTTTTTTCGGGGCTGATGTTGTTGACTGGTGACCAGAACCAGATCCCTCCGCTGCGGTCGGGACGCGGTGTTTGCAGCATCACGGTCGGGATGACGGTATTCTGGTGCGAAGGTCGACTGGATTAACGCCACTCGAAGCTGATTGGCCAATGAGTCGCCTCTCGATTCAACAGTTAGGCACACGTATTTACAGATAAGCGAATGAACTTCCGCGGACTCCATACCCACCAACGTGCCACCGCTGTGGTGCTGGGTTTTGCTGCATTTTTACTTTTTGCGCTGACGATGTCTCGCGGGATCACCTGGTTGAATCACGGGATGGACGGCGGCGACTTCATTTCTGCCGCCCGTTTGTGGGGAGTGCCGCACCCAACCGGATACCCGACGTACACGATTGCGCTGCGGATCTTTGGCGATGTTGTCGCGATAGGTGACCACGCGTTCAGAACTAATTTGTTCTCAGCCGTCGCTGGCGCATTGACCGTGCCGTTCGTATTCCTGTCTGCTCGGCGAGTGCTGGGACTATTGCCCGACAGCGAAGTAGGTTCGCTTCAACTGCGTTACTGGGCTGCTGTGCTTGCTGCCCTGGCATTCGCTACTTCACGGTTGTTCTGGTCGCAATCGACGATTACTGAGGTCTACACACTCAACGCACTGTTCGCTTCGATCCTGTTGCTTCTTGGACTGAAGATCGTCGAGCAGGTTCAGGGTGGTGAGTCAGCCCACCGTTTGAAAGTTATCGCTGCGTTGGTGTTCGGTATTGGGCTAGGTAACCACACGACTCTGGGTCTTATGGCTGCGCCGTTCGGAATATGGATTCTGTGGTTGATTTGGAAGAACGAGCGATGGCGCGGGGTTCTTGATTGGCGTTCGCTTGTTGCATTGTTGGCAGGGCTAAGCGTGTATGCCTATGTCCCGATTGCAGCTGCAGCTGATCCGCAGGTCAACTGGGGAGTGGCTGACAGCATCGAAGGACTCCGGTGGATGGTGTCGGGTTCGATCTACCAGCCGTACGCGTTCGGTCTTTCAAACGAGTACATATCGGGTCGGATTGCAACGATCGCCGAGCTGTTGTTCACGCAGTACACCGTCATTGGCATGCTACTGGGTATCGCGGGATTAACCACGATCTGGAATTTTTCTCGTCCGTTTGTGATTGCTTCTTTGTCGGCAGTAATCGTGATTGCGGTGTACGCCGTCAGCTATGACACGGTCGACAGCTTTATTTACTTGATCCTCGGTTTCATGTTATTCAGCACGTGGATTGCGGTTGGGGCAGCGAATCTGGCTACCAGTATTACCAAATGGCTCCAGAAGCGTGGTGGGTTCGAACCGTGGGTGCCGCGTGTGCCAGGGCTTGTAGTTGGACTGGTCGCGTTGCTAATTCCGGTATGGTCGCTCGGCTTTGGGTGGTCGGAGACGAATCTTGCTGATGATCCTGAGCCGACGGAGTTTGTTGAAGCGACCGTTGAGAGAGCGATTGGTGGTGTAGTTATGGCAGAAGAGCCGCAACTGTTCCCGCTGGTTTATGAATCGATTGTTGGGTCGCCCGACTCAGACGTGATGGTCGTGGGACCGGTGATGTTGCAGTTCGATTGGTACTGGGATCAGCTAGCTGCGGCGTACCCGGATCGGATGCCTGGGGAGCGTCCTGATGGGTATTCAATACGACTTCAGTCGATAGTGGGGCACAATTTTGGACACGTACCGATTTATGCCACTCACGATGATCGCGATCACTACGATCAGTTTTTATTGATCGAAGACGGTGAGTTGTTCAGGGTGGAGTAGGGCGCCAACGGTATTTGGTTGGAGAAATTTGTATCTTGTCCGTCATCCTGAGCTTGTCGAAGGATCTCACGCTGCCCCGGCAACACCCTACCGAAGGTCCCTCCAGCAAGGTCGGGAGGTTGTGGAATTGTCATCCCAACTTGATTCAGGATTGCGCGTGTCTGTTAGCGACTCGCGAAGTCTTATCGCTTGTCTAAAGGTGGTTGTCATTCCGACCGAAGCGGAGGAATAAACGTTGACTGCTTCCAATCGTGATCCCTCGGCTTACGCTCGGGATGACAAAGATTATCTTGGGAGTAGCGTGGGCTTCGGGCGTGGCTTTGTGACTTGGTCGCGTAGGCGAAAACGCTGTTTGACAGTTCGCGGTAAAATTAGTGTCTACGGGTGCTTGAAGTCGACACACTAAGTAAAGCGCCTGAGAACTGCCCAGGGAGATTGATTCTTACATGAGTCCAGCCGCCAAGAAGAAGGCCACCACCACTGAAGAGACCACCGCCAAGAAGGACGATGGTTGCAAGCACCACTGGGTGATCGAGCCACCAAACGGCGCCGTGAGCATGGGCAAGTGCAAGTCGTGTGGAGAGGAACAGGAGTTCCGTAACTCCTTCGAGTACTCATCGTGGTACGGCAACAAGACCCCTGAGGACAAGAAGAAAGCCGCAGCTGCTAAGAAGAAGTCTTAGACTCGTGCAGGCTCCCGTTGGCTCCGGGCGGACATACGTCCTTGGTCGCGGAGTCGCAGTCTCCCCCTCTAGCTCCCCCAGTCCGGGGGAGGATGGTTCACGACTGGCTCAGCAGTAAGGGATGGAAGCACGAATTTCGTCATCCTGAACTTGATTCAAGATCTCGCGTGTTTCTCCGAACCCAGCCCGTCCACCGAAGGTCCCTCCAGCAAGGTCGGGATTTTGCGTTGGCTCCGGGCGGACATTCGTCCTTGGTCGCGTGAAGCGCATTTCACCTACCCCTGGCCCCTTCCGTCAAGGAAGGGGAAGTTCTCTCCCCGCGGAACGGGGAGAGTTAGTGAGGGGGATAAATGCGACGCAGAGCAGAGTGACTTCGTCACGATCGCGTCTAACGCCAGATTGACACGTTGGTGTCTTGCCGACTACTCTTTTTGTCCCAATCGAATATGCGTGGTTCCTCGGTCTGTCCTGAAGTTTTAGGACACCAATAGGGAAAGCGGTGAGAATCCGCTGCGGTAGCGCCACTGTAACCGGGAAGATGACCCCACACATGCCACTGTCTGAGACGGGAAGGCGTGGAGTTGTTGCCAGCGTGAATAACGTTGATATTCCGGGAGCCAGGAGACCTGCCGGGGAACGTCTTGAGTGACTACTCCCCGCCTAGGGTGTGTCTCAAAAGTGGTTCCCTAACACCGAACCATTCGTGAAACCCCAGACGAAGTAGTCGGGGTTTTATTTTTTGCACGGGCAAATCACAACTGAAGCGATTGCTGAAGAGGTTCTCGACCGACCAAATGTTGAACGGTCGATCATCGCTCGGCTTGCGATCGGGACGGCTTTATTGCTTGCCCTGACGCTGCTTACGGCAATCGTTTCAGCGTCGGTAGGTCCGTTCAGAATTCCATTCCCGCACACTGTTTCTACGCTGTTCGATCTGGTTGGTATTGGTAGCACCGTTGCCGAACCCACAGAGCAGGCAATCATTGAGAACATCCGGCTTCCGCGCATCTTCCTGGCGTTCACCGTTGGGGCTGCGCTTGGTGTTGCCGGTGGGATCATGCAGGGCTTGTTCCGGAACTCCATGGCCGACCCCGGAATCATCGGGGTCTCCAGTGGAGGAGCGACCGGAGCGGTTATTGCGATCGCATCAGGTCTTGCTGCAACTTCGACTTTGTTCATTCCCGTGTTCGCCTTTTTGGGGGCTATGGGAGCAATGCTCGTTGTGTTCACTATTGCGACAGTCGGTGGACGGTTTTCGATGGCGACATTGTTGCTTGGCGGAATAGCGGTTAGCTCGTTCTTAGGCGCAGTTACTTCGGCGACGATCATCCTGACTGACGATCTTACGGTTCAGCGCCAGATTATCTTCTGGATTGCTGGAGGGGTTGATTCGGCTCGATGGGAGTCGGTTCGAATTGCCGCACCAATTGTGATCGTGGGCAGCGTCATAGCGATGTTCATCGCCCGCGACTTGAACCTGTTGCTCGTGAGTGAGGACGAAGCCCGCTCGCTGGGTGTTCGGGTCACGCTGGTCCGAAATTTGCTGCTTGTCTGTGCTTCGATGATTACCGGAGCCGCTGTTGCGTTCTCTGGAATCATCGCCTTCGTTGGGCTTGTGGTTCCGCATGTCATGCGCTTGATCGTCGGAGCTGACCACCGTGTTTTGCTCCCGCTTAGCGCACTGGCTGGTGGACTGTTCCTACTTATTGCCGATACCGCTGCACGAATCATCCTGTCGCCGGCTGAACTCCGGGTCGGGATTGTCACCGCCATGTTTGGCGCACCGTTTTTTGTGTACCTGCTTGTAAAAAACAGATCACGAGCATCACTGCTGTAGGTCTATAGGAGACCCAGCCAAAAGGAATGGAATTGAAACTTTTTAGCTATAAACAAAAATTCGTAGTGTTGATTGTCGCCTTCGTCTTCGTACTTGGGCTTGTTACAGGTTGTTCGACGAGTGATTCCGGAGATTCGGCGCAAGCACCTACCGTCGTGCCGACTAAATCGGGTCCGCCAACGGTTGTCCCTGAAACTCCAACGATGGCTGCAACCTCTGTGCCGACCATCGTCGCACAGACTTCAGCACCTGCTGCGACGGCGACCACCGTCCCAGCGACAGCGGCACCTACGGGCACGGACTTTGATACGAGCAGATTTGAGGGCGTTGAGGGGATTGTTGATCCGACGAACTTCGACTGGCCTCGAAGCATCGAAACCCCTGAGGGAGTTGTAACGCTCGACGCTCCGCCGCAGCGAGTTCATTCACTCTCGCTGGGTCACACGGAAATCCTGGCAGCACTAATGGACTTCGACCGGCTCACCGCTGTGTACAGCTTCTTCAGCGATCCTGAGCAGTCGAACATTGCTGAACTTTCAGCGACCCACAACCAGATCGGGTTCGATCCAGAAGAGGTTGTTGCACTGAACCCTGAAATAGCCATTGCTTCGCGGTTTACTAATGCAGCTACTGTTGCGTTGCTAAAGGACTCTGGAATCCCTGTTGCTCGTGCTTCTCTCGAAAATTCGGCACTTGGAAATGTTCCGAACATTCTGTTGATTGGCTACATGATTGGTGCGGAAAAGGAAGCGATTGCTCTTGCCGACATGATGGAAGCAAGAATGAGCTTTATCGAAGACTTGCTCGCTGACAAAGACAGTCCGCGAGTTTTGTCGATCTCAAAGTTCACTTCGATCTTCGCCGCTGGATCCGGTTCAACCGAGGGCGGAATCATCGAGCAAGCTGGTGCAATAAACGCAGCTGCTGACTCAGGTATCGAAGGTCACGCACAGGTCACGATCGAGGGTATTGCGGCGATCAACCCAGATGTGATTGTTGTGCCTCAACCGCTTGCCGGTGCCGAAGTATTCATCGAGGAACTTATGAGCAGTGCCGTTCTTGCCGAAGTACCGGCGGTGAAGAACGGGCAGGTTCACTACGTTGTACCTCGGTACCACACGACCTTGTCGCACTGGAATGTGCGAGGTGTTGAGCGGATCGCCGAGTTGTTGTTCCCGTCGGCATTCTCTGGCGTGGAACTCGGAAACTTCTCGCACTATTCCGAGTAGGAAATTAGTTTCTTTGGTTGGCATCGATACACGCAACGATCACCCCGGTTCGAAATTGGACGGGCCGGTAGCGCGAGTTGAAAAGCTTTCGACTTCGTTCGGTTCGACGCGTGTTGTCAGCGATGTTTCGCTGGAAGTTTCTCCAGGCGAAATTGTCGGCGTGATCGGTGCCAACGGTAGTGGAAAAACAACCCTGCTCAGAACGATAGCCGGGCTGGTCGAATCCGAATCCGGTTCGGTGGAAATTGCAGGTGAATCAGCTCGGTCTCTGAACAGCAGGGATCGAGCGAAGTTGATGGCATACATGCCGCAACACGCTGACCGACACCCGTTCACTGCGTACGAATCAGTCTTAATGGGAAGGTATCCGCATTTAGGTCGTTTTGATTTGGAACGTCCCTCGGATCGGGAGCTAGCGTGGGACGCAATGCGAAAGACCGGTACGGTCGAATTCGCCAATCGAAAGCTTGAGACACTGTCGGGTGGCGAAAGGCAACGAGTGGTTCTGGCGAGAGTGTTAGTTCAACAGGCACCGTTGTTGCTGATGGACGAACCGACCTCTTCACTCGATTTGCATCACCAGATTTTGACAATGAACCTGGTGCGAGACGATGTAACTTCGCGCCAATCTTCCGCAATCGTGATACTGCACGACCTTTCGCTCGCCGCTCGTTTCTGTGACCGATTGGTTCTTTTGAAAGAAGGATCTGTGATTGCCGAGGGAACTCCGTGGGATGTGCTTACTCCGACTCACCTCCGTACCGGATTCGCTGTCGAAGGGTTGGTCGAACCCGATCCCGTGACTGGCAAACCACACGTGTTGTTGCTTGGTAGTGAAGATGCCGGTGGAGAGCATCGAGTAGGTGAAGGTAGAAACATTCACCTTGTGTGCGGCGCGGGCAGTGGTCGAGAGCTGATGCACCAGTTGAGGGTCGCCGGATACAACGTTACCTCTGGAGTACTGGGGCGGGGCGACTCAGATGCTGAAGCTGCTGATCGATTGGGCATTGAGTACGTCAAGTCGCCACCGTTTTCGGCAATCACGGACGAACAACATGCAACCCATGTTGAGCTCGCGGCAGCAGCCGATGTTGTCGTTCTTCTGCCCATGGCGATAGGGCAGAACAACCTACGAAATATTGAAGCACTTGCTGGCGTGAACGACGTGATCGTCGTTGAGTCACCGAACGGCGACGATGTCGGCGACTACACAGACGGACTAGCTTCAAAGCTCAGAAACGAGTTGATCGAGAGAAGTGGAACGCTTCCAGAAACAGCGGTGTTGTTTGATCTGGCGCGCCGATTATCAACTGACGATTAACCGTAGATAAAGCTCTTCAGCAAGTCCATGTCGATGGACTGCCGGACGTGATCAGCCAGTCGGTAGTACTCTGCTTCCATCGAGAACTCTGGAATTTCTGGTGCCGGTAGACCGTGGGTTTTCGCGACGTTTGTAAGTAGTCGACTCAGAATTTCAGGCGAGTCAAAGAAGCCGTGGACGTATGTGCCTAGCACGTTACCTTCTGAGGCAATCAGACCATCGTTCCAGGATTCATTGCCATTGTTGAGACGTGCTAATGAACTGGCGTTTTTGTCCGTGATCTCCGCTTCGCCCACGTGGATCTCGTAGCCGATGCCTGCAGCTTTTACACCAGCGAGAATTCCAGAGTCCTGAGTAGGTGCGTTGATCTCTACTCGCCGGGTTGTTTTTGCTTGATTGAAAATAGTTCGGACCGGTAGGAGTCCGAGTCCTTTTTCGAAATCGGTCGTTTGAGATTCAAATCGTTCAGGGGCGGAAATACTCTCGCCAAGCATCTGATATCCACCGCAAATACCAATGACCGTAGTGCCTTGCTGAGCGGCGATCTTGATCGCTTTGTCGAGACCTCGAGATTTCATCCATTGCAAATCTGATATCGAACTTTTCGAGCCTGGGATGATGATGATATGGGAGTCGCCGAGTTGCGCGGACTGGTCAACGACCCTGACTCGGCAGCCAGCGCGCCGAAACGGATCGAGATCGTCATGATTGGAAACTCGCGGGAGGCTGATGACGGCGATAGTTAGGGTAGTTGGATTTGCGGGTGGATCGTAGTCGCCAAAAGTAACCCCGTCCTCATCCTTCACCTGTAGGTCATAGAGAAACGGCACGACACCCAGCACGGGAACTTTCGTTCGCTCGGTGATCATTTGGGGGAGTGGATCGAGCAACGCCATGTCGCCGCGGAATCGGTTGATCAGAGTTGCTTTGACCAGTTTGCGCTCGTCTGGCTCAAGCAACTCGACTGTCCCGAGTAGTGAAGCGAAAACTCCACCTCGATCAATGTCACCCACGAGGATCACCGAGGCATCGGCGTGCTTCGCCATCCTCATATTCACAATGTCTCGATCCCGTAGATTCACCTCTGCGGGACTACCTGCACCTTCGAGAACGATCACGTCGTGTTTGGCTGCCAGTCGGTCGTACGCGGCGGTAACTTCTCGCCAGACATCCGACTGGTCGCCCCAGTATTTTCTTGCTGCGAAGGAGCCAACCGCTTTGCCGTTGATAACCACCTGAGAGCGACTATCCGCTTCCGGTTTGAGCAGCACCGGATTCATGTCGGTGGTCGGTTCGATTCCGGCAGCCTGAGCCTGAACGACCTGTGCCCGACCCATTTCACCACCGTCGGCGGTGACGTAAGAGTTGTTCGACATGTTCTGCGCCTTGAACGGCGCGACATCGATTCCGTCCTGGGCGAACATGCGACACAAAGCAGCGGCAATAACGCTTTTGCCAACCGACGATCCGGTCCCCTGGACCATGATCGCCTTCGCCCTTCCTCCACCCATTTTGATTCTACGCCTCCAGGTGGGTGGTCTGGTTTAGCAAGGCGAGTACGTTTGGTTCTTCGCCGGTCGGGTGAATCCCGATTACCGAAACCGAGCAGTTGTCGATCACGAAGTTGAACATCGAGGAATCTGGCAGGTCGAGCACTGCTGCAAGCAACCCTTTCATTGAGCCGCCATGCCCGACAAGTACAACGTCTCCGGTGTCCGCTCGTAGATTTGCTTCCTCGAGCCATAGGTTCCCCCGAACCGGGAGATTTGAGCGTAGTTCGCCGCCAGGAGGATCGACGTAATCCGCTCCTTTTTGGGCGACCTCAGGACTTGTTTTTTCAATGTCCTCGGCGAGCATTCCTTCCCAATCTCCGTAATCGATTTCGAGAAGATGATCGGACGTGTGGACTGGCATGTCGAACTCCAGCGCGGTTTTGTAACAGCGCTGGAGGGGTGAAGCCCAAACCTTGGTGACGTTGTAGTTCTCTTTGACGTGCCGTGCGGCAAGTGAGGCTTGTCGTGCGCCTTCTTCGTTCAATGGTTGGTCATTACGTCCTTGTTTGCGGCGTTCGACGTTCCAGTTGGTTTGTCCGTGGCGAATCAGAATGAGGCGAGTCAACGTATGTCCTTGAGGCCGGGTATTCGGTAGTACAACCGCTGTGGCTGCCTGTGTAGAGGTGATTACGAATTGTGATGGATTCTTTACCCAAGTGGAATACCAGAAATGATAGTTTGGACTGTGGTGCAGTTTGATATGTCAGTTATGAACAGTCCAGGGAGCCTCAACGGTGTCGGTTGATTCGATTATTTCAGCAGTAAACGTCAATAAGACGTACCGGTCGCGAGACGTGGTTGTAGAGGCTTTGAACGACGTTTCAATTGAGGTCAAAGCTGGCGAGATGGTCGCCGTTATGGGACCCAGCGGATCCGGTAAAACGACACTGCTGAACTGCATGTCTGGTCTCGACTCGATTGATGCAGGTGACGTGCACATTTCTGGACAACTGTTGCGAGCAATGTCCGATGATGCGCTTAGCGACTACCGCGCCCGTTCGATGGGATTCGTGTTCCAGGCTTACAACTTGCTGCCAGTACTTTCGGCGCAGGAGAACGTCGAACTCCCGCTGATTCTCGCCGGAGTTGGGCAGAAGAATGCCCGAGAGCGAGCAGCCGAGAAGCTGGATTTAGTTGGACTCGGTGATCGACTCGATCACCTACCTGCCGAGTTATCAGGTGGACAGCAACAGCGAGTTGCTATTGCCCGTGCACTGGCGAACGATCCTGCGATTGTTTGGGCGGACGAGCCAACAGGAAACCTAGACTCGACCAATGCCGCGGAAATTATGGATTTGCTTACTCGTCTGAACCAGGAACAGCAGCAAACGTTCGTGCTTGTCACCCACTCAGAAGAAGTTGGTGATCTTGCCAATCGAATCATTCGCATGAGTGACGGCTACGTGGTTGACGACGGGAATGGCAATTCCCAGGCGGCCGGTAAATCTGGCAACGCCGAATAACGGAGGGCTCGAATGGAAACGCTCTTCGGGATTGAAATGAGCCAGCTGGCTGGTTCACTCGTCGTACTCACAGTCATTGCTCTCGGAATCATCGCTTTCATGGCGTCGCGGAACCGCGTGCTTTTGAAGCTCGCGGTCCGAAATATTCCTCGTCGAAAGGCACAGAGTTCGCTAATTATTGGCGGACTGATGCTGAGTACTACGATCATCATGGCTGCCCTGGCTATCGGTGACTCAGTATCCAGCACGATTCGCGGTGCTGTATTTGATGCGCTGGAAGACACCGATATTCGCGTCGAATCGCCGGTTCTTTCGTTGTTCGGTGACAACTATCTCGACCAGGCAGCTGTCGATCGAGTGAAGTCGACGGTTGCCGGCGATGACCGGGTGGACGGTGTTCTACCGGTCATTCGAGAGCCACTTCCTGTCCTAAACGCCACCGCTGGTAAGACCGTCGCGGGTACCTCGGTTGTAGGTGTTCATCTTGAATCGCTGAGCGGATTCGAGAGTCTTAAAGACGCCGACGGAGACAGGGCGAACCTGCTTGGTATTCGTGCCGACGAAGTCCTGGTTAACAAGGCACTGGCAGAAGATCTGGAAGTCGGAATCGGCGATGAAGTAACTATTGTTACTCCTGAAGGTCGTACCAGTTTTGCTGTAGCTGGAATCGTCGAGAATAAGGGACTTGCAGGTGGCTCTGAAACCACAAGGGCTACTGTTGTCATGTCATCGGCACGGTTGCAAGAAATCCTCGATCGGCCGAATCAGTTCAACGAAATCGATATATCTGTAGTTGGTGGCCGAGATGTCGACTCGGAAATTTCAGCGGAACTCGCCGAAGACTTAAAACTGGCGTTCATAAATGGTCCAGCAGCCGACCAATTGTTCACGGCATTGAAGCAACCGAACGTCAAAGCTGCACTGGAAACCAAAGTTGAGGAATCGGCAGGACCGAATCAGTTCGCACCTGACACTCTAGCCGAGCTAGTCGAAGAGCTTGAAAACGAAACGATTACGGATGAGTTCAAGATTGCTGCCACGAACCCGGTAACGCTTGCTCTCGTTGGTGGAGTAATTGAAGAACTAGGCGATTTGCAGCTTACTCAGTCTCTGTTGCTGCCGATGTCTCAACTCGTGGAGCTGGAGGTTGCCGCTCTAAAGAACGAAGGGCTTGAGATTGCTGAACTCGTCGGAAGTTTGTTCGTGACGATCTTCGGAGTGTTTGGCTCTTTCTCGATCATCGTGGGATTGCTGCTGATATTCCTTGTGTTCGTCATGCTTGCTGCTGAACGAACAGGCGAAATGGGAATCATTCGTGCGGTTGGAACCAAACGCCGCCACCTCGTTCAAATGTTTACCTACGAGGGGATTCTTTACTCGATTAGTGCAGCCGGTGCCGGGGTGATACTCGGTTTGATCGCTAGCGTGGCACTTGTGCGGATCATGACAGAACTGTTCAGCGCAGACGATCTGATCACGTTTAGCTACGGCGTTACTCTCCAATCCATCGTTGTGGCGTTCTGCGCAGGTCTGTTCCTTACCGCAGTGACAGTTGTTATCTCTGCTTACCGGGTCAGCAAGCTCAACATCGTTGTTGCAATTCGGGGACTTGGACAAGAATTCGTGAAAGACGATGTTCCTGGCGCAGGTCGACGATTCAAGAATGCCGTGCGTTGGTTGGGTGGCCCGTTGGCATATGGGTTGGACACCTGGCACCGGATCGAACCAGGACGAACGAGATGGCCGTTTGTCCTCGGATCAATAACGATATTGGCCTGGCCGGTTCTGATCTACTACTCGTCATGGAAGCCACACCGTTCCCCGAGAGTCTGGATTCGATTGCTGGTATTCACGATGTGGCTTGGGTTCGTCGCAAACAGTTTCATTGCACTTGCTGTCGCACCTGACGATGTGATCGTGGAGCAGGTTGTTAGCCAGGCAGTAGTAGTTTGGTTGTTTATGTTCTTGTTCAAGATGTTCAAGTTCGTCCAACCCTGGTTGGCTTCTGGTGTCCCACTAATTCCGGTTGGTCTATTGATGACGCTTGCCGGGTTTACCGAAGAGAAGGGCATTGAAGGTTTCTCACGCGACAGCGCTTTCTTCTTCATGATGGGCGCAAACATCTTCGTTGTTGGCGTGGGACTGTTTATACGTTGGATCATGGATCGACGTGGATACCGTGAAGAAGTCCAAAAGCGAGTACCGATGACCTTCATAGGTGTTGTATTGCTCGTGTGGTGGGGTTTGCCATTCGATGCACTCGACTGGCTCACTGGCACGCTCAGCGGCGGAATCGATATGTTCATCCTGTCGGGCGTGTCTATGGTCGCTTCAGCAGTTTGGGTTGTGATGCACAATGCCGACTTGATCGTGAGGTTCATCAACCTGTTCCTTGGTCGTTCAGGCAGGCTTCGCCCAGTTGTCCGTATGGCAATTGCCTACCCGATGGCAGCTCGCTTCCGAACGGGTCTTACTCTCGCAATGTTCTCGCTTGTGATCTTCACGTTGATGATCTTCGCTATCTTGAGCAACATTGGCAGTGTGATCGAGGATGAGCCAGAACTTGTGTCTGGTGGGTTTGATATCCGCACTGAGATTTCACGAGACCTCCCTATTGATGATCCACTTACCCTGATCGACGCGAGTGCAGATTTGGATCGCTCCGATTTCGAGTTGATCGCTTCTCAGTCCCGGTTGCAGGTCGAGGCGCGCCAGCAGGGTGTTGAAGACCTTTCGTTCAAAGGTGCTCGAATCCGCGGGGTGGACGAAGTTTGGCTTTCCAACAACACGTTTACGTTGACTCACTGGGATCCTGCTTACGGAGCAACAGAACGTGAAATATGGGCTGCGATTGCGAATGATCCTTCACTCACCGTTGTCCTTGGCTCGATGATTGAGACCGGTGACTTTGGTGGTGGTCCGATCGGATTTGGTTCGATATTGAGTATCGAAGGAATCAAGTCGAGCGAACCGGGAGAAATCGAGGCGGTTGACCTGACGGTACGTCCACCACTTGCGCAAGGAGTTGGCAAGAGCGTAGATGTGAAAGTGATCGGGGTGCTGGATCAGTTTGCCGACGCATTCGAGCTTGGCGCTGCTGACCTTTACATGAACCCTGATGTGATTTCAGAACTTTCGGAAGTTCCTGTTACCGCTGTCGACTACAAGTTCAAGTTGGCCGACCCGGATCGAGCCGAGGAAATGACGCGTCTTCTGGAAACTGCGTTTCTCGAGCACGGCATGACTGCGAAAGCAACGACATCCGACATTGAGGAGAATCAGCGACAGAACAACGCGTTCAACCTGCTGTTCCAGGGCTTTATGGGTCTTGGGTTGCTGGTCGGCGTAGCTGCGCTTGGCGTAGTCGCATTCCGAGCGGTTGTCGAACGCAGGCAGTCGATTGGAATGATGCGTGCCCTGGGTTACACCGGGCGAATGGTGCAGTTGCAGTTCCTGATGGAGTCGGGAGTTGTAGCGATTCTCGGTTCAGCACTCGGAATTGGTCTTGGAACTTTGATTGGTTGGAACATTTTCGATTCGATCAGCCAGGAGTCGGACGGAGTTACGTTCGTAATTCCGTGGCTCAACGTGACGATCATTGTGTCGATTGCCGTGGTGTTCTCGTTGTTGAACACGCTATTGCCGGCACGGCAGGCAGCAAGCATTACTCCGTCAGAGGCGTTGCGGTATTAGGGGGCGTTAGTGACTGGGTGGACCTTCGTCCTTCGGTCACGCGTCGCATTCTCTCGTTAGCTCCGGTCGGGCGTTCGTCCTTGGTCGCGTGAAGCGCATTTCACCTACCCCTGACCCCTTCCAACAAGGAAAGGGGAGTTCTCTCCCCGCGGAGCCCGGAGAGAACCGAGGATGTCGAAGTCCTGAACTTGTTTCAGGGTCTCGCTGACCCCGCGTCACCCCACCGAAGGTCCCTCCAGCAAGGTCGGGACATAGAAATTAACCTAGGGAGTGGTGGCGAGGTGTGAACTTTCGCGCTTCGGAAATTTTTCGGGCGAGGTTCAGGTTCTCGGGTGTATCGATGTCGACAAGGCTGATTCGACGCGGGTCGGTTTGTTCAATTTCTTCGTCGGTGAACGGGACCACTGGCGGGTAGTCATTTTCCAACGCTCGCTCGATGAGCCTACGTGGTGCTCGGTCACCTTCGCTGAGTGCATGAGCGAAGTAAGGCAGCCATGCATCACGCGTGTAGATCGAATGAAGCGGGTGGAGCACTCCTTCAGTTCTGGGAATGACTGCTGTTGCTGATTCGATCCCATCAGCAATCGCAATTCCTGCCATTGCCTGGACCAGGCTTCGCGAGACAAACGGGTGATCGCCAGCAACAACGAAGTTGATCTGGGTAGCCGATGCTTCAAGTCCGGCGTGAAGTCCGGCAAGTGGACCTTTGTACGGCGCGGTGTCGGTGACAACGTGCATGTTCAAAGCAATACCGAGATCAGGCACATCGTCGTCCTGGTCGGGGCGCACTACGAGAATTAGCTCAGAACAAACCTGTCGGAGTGAATCGGCAACTCGTGCTAGGACTAGCTTGCCGCCAATGTGAATCAGCAACTTGGAGATGTTCATTCCGAGTCGACGGGACGAGCCACCGCCAAGAACGATTCCAGTTAGTTGTGACTTTGGGACAGCCATTGAAAGATCAATCTTCTGATACAGACGCAGACGTCTCGCCAAGTGCGCCTACGAGCGAGGCGCTTGGGTAGAAACGGCTCCATGCAAACCAGAACGATGTCATTGCCGGTAGTAACGTGAGTCGCTTGCCCTTGAGTTCACCGTCGATACATTCACCCGATACGGCTCGCCAGGTTGAGCCAGTTTCTTCATCCTCAAGAAGCCATGGTTCATATTCGGGGCGTTCGCCTTCACCTGATGTGGTTGCTTCAAGGCTTCGACGTTGAGGGTTCTTGTTCTGGCCTTTGAACGTCAGGGTTTTGCCGTCTATTTTGCGGTCGAATGCAACTGCCGTTGCTGATGCACGTTCCTGGAGGACCATGATTTCTCGTCCAGCGAAATTCTCCTGGATTAGTGGAGTATCGATCAAGCCAGGGTATGAATAAGCCCGTGCTTGTCCGCCTAGTTCAAGACCCAGGACTACGTCCTTGCCGTGCAAGCTCTTGTCGGTCGGATTCAAGCTGTGAACACCGTTTCGGTCGTTGGCGTAGTAGCGCTCGAACGGATCTACTTCGGGGCCGCCTTCGGTCGACATGACTTCAGTGTTAGGAAATGCAGCTTTCCATGCTGCCCACGTAGAAGTAATTACCGGGACTGTTGTAAGACGCTGACCGGCAAGTGGTCCGGCGACAAACTGACCGGTGAATTGAACCGCAATATTTCCTTCAGAGTCGGGCATTGCGGGAGAGTTGAAGACTGTATGAGTGTGGCGTCCCGGAGTGTAAGTCGTGCCGCCAATCTTCGCCAGATAGGCCCGAGCTGAGTAGGTCACAGGCGACCATGAGATGGTCAGCGGCGTGTCGTCGTAGTCCTCGTTAGACAGTTCTCTCACTCCAAGTGCAGCTAGCGGATAAGCTGCCGCTTCACCGTTGTAGTAAATGCCGACAACGCGATCGTCCGGGTAAAGTTCTTCGTCCGCATCTGCCGTGTCGATGAACTCAGCTTCGTTTGTTGGTCCTTGTCGTTGCCGTCCTGGATTCTTCCTGAATCGTTCGTAAATTACACCTTCCTGGGTAGGGAGAGTGATTGGTACTCGGAATGAGAAGTAGCCCCATCGTGCTAGGAAATAAACCACGAATGCCGCTATATATGCGGAGATCACGAGATCGAAAAAGTCCCGCCCATCGACAGTAAATCCGATCAACGCCAACACGAATGCTGCGATGAAAACAGCCAGTGCCCGAGTCTTGGGCGGAAGCGTGATCCAGTAGGTTTTCATTTGGGTGAGCGGTCCTCTCGTTTCGTCGATTGTCTGATGTTATCGGGCTGAACGTCGATTCGGGTCGAAGTATCGGTGTTGCCTGCGGGTATACTTCGCCACCGCTGAATCACCACTAATCGTAGGAGAACTTCAATTGGTTGATGTTGTCGCACGGGTTTCGGACGACCTGCTTGAAAAGTATGAGTCCATTTCAAATGCCACTGTTCTGGGGGCTCTTGCAAAGCGCGGATACCTGAAGGTGTACATGAACGGCGTTCACAGTCTTGCGCCGGGTCGTCGCCTGGTTGGACGTGCAGTGACGTTGCGCTACCTGCCGTCTCGACCCGACCTTCAGGAGCACATCACCCGCGGATCACACGGTGAAGGATTTAACGAGACACCTCGCTGGGATGCTCTTGAAGCTTTGACTCCTGGTGACGTTCTTGTTGCCGACTGTATGGGCTTGGGTGGAACATCGACTGGCGGTGACGTGGTGTTCTCCCGAATCGTCACTCAGAAAGCTGCTGGTCTCGTGACCGATGGTGGGATTCGCGATGGCCACAAAGTTGCTCGATACGGATACCCGGTTTACGGCGGCGGCAGCACTCCAACGATTGGTGAACCCAATGTGCTTCCTTATGAAGTAAACGAGCCTATCCAGTGTGGTGGTGTTCTCGTTTGGCCTGGTGATGTGATCATGGGTGACGACGATGGAATTGTCGTTCTGCCTGCTCAACTCGCAGAAGAAATTTACGACGAGTGCGTACACCACGATGAGATCGAAGCCGCAATTCTCGAGCACACGCAGCGAGAAGGTATTTCTCCCAAGCACTTCTACCCATTCAACTCCGAGACCGAGAAGATTTACGAGGAATGGAAGAAGCGCCACGGCAAGTAGAGGCTGGTGGGAGGTTCGCTAGTGAGCGACAGGCAGATACAAATATCGGCTGGAATGGTGACGGTGACTGCAACTCTGAACGATTCAGAGACCGCCGATGCCCTGTGGGATGCACTTCCTTTTACGGGCAGCGCTCAAACATGGGGTGACGAGATTTACTTTTCGATTCCCGTTGAAGCTGATGAAGCTCATGACGCTCAGGAAACTGTCGATGCTGGAGCGATTGCTTTCTGGCCTCCCGGTTCCGCACTTTGTTTGTTCTGGGGACCGACACCAATGTCAGCTCCGGGAGAAATTCGACCTGCTTCACCTGTGAATGTAATGGGTATGATCGATGGTGATCCAACCGAACTTGACGCAGTTCCAGGCGGAGCGGAAATTTCAGTCGAAAGAGTAGGTGGCTAGGTTTGTCGGATTCGCGTTATTCGGAAGTACTACGAAACGCTTCCGCTGACGATTGGCATCGTGCGCATGAGGATCATCCGTTCGTTACGGCGATGGGCGATGGTTCGCTCTCGCTTGAACGATTTTCGTATTACATGCGACAGGATTACTTGTTCCTGATCGACTACTGCCGGGTGCTGGCGATCGCATCGGCGAAGAGTCCTGATCTTGCTTCGATGGGGCACTTCGCTGCACTTCTGGACGAAACTTTGAACTCCGAAATGGAACTTCACAGAGGGTTCTGTGCCGACTTCGGAATAACTGTCGAGGAACTGGAAGCTACAGTTGCGATGCCCGCAACGGTTGCTTACACCGACCATTTGCTAAGAGCCGCGTATGACGGTGGGATTGCCGAACTCGCAGCCGCGCTGCTCCCGTGTCAGTGGGGCTACGACGAGGTAGGCCGGTTGCTTGAAAATCGAGATCGACCTGATCCGAACTCGTTCCACTCCCGTTGGGTGACTGGCTATTGCGATCCTGAATATCGCAAGCTAACAGGCTGGCTTCGTGAGTTTGTTGACGACCTTGGCAGCCAGGCATCGCCGGAACTTCAGATCAAAATGGACGACGTGTTCCGTGCAAGTACCCGGTACGAGTATCTTTTCTGGGACGCAGCCTGGAATCTCGAAATCTGGTCAGACGCATCTTCGGGTAGCTAAACCATGAACAACATGCGTACCGCCTATTTCTATGGTGGCAAGGACATTCGGGTGGTCGAGGAGGCGGTGCCTACTCCGGGTCCCGGCGAGGTGCTCTTCAAAGTAATGGCTGCGGGTGTTTGCGGGTCGGATTTGCACAACTATCGCGGTCACCGACAACGCGACGATGTTCCATGGCAACAAGGCCACGAACTGGCAGGCGAAGTTGCCGGACTCGGAGAAGGTGTGGGCGGGTTCGAGATAGGGCAGCGAGTTGGGGTTGAAGCCGAGCACTTGCTGGGCTGCGGCAAATGCCGACTCTGCAATGACGGTCAATATCACCTGTGCCCTGACCGAGGAATCCGGCACGGAGAAAAGCAGTCCAGTCACGGATTTTCTCAATACGACGTATGTGTAGCTGAGAATCTGAAGCCACTACCCGACACAGTAGATTTTAATTCTGCAGCAATCCTTGATTGCTACGCGTGCGGAGTTCACGCCTCTAACCGGGTGCCAGATGTAGCGGGTGAAACGGTCGCAATTATTGGCGCAGGTGCAATCGCTCTGACCCTCGGGCAAGTCCTCATGGCGCGAGGTGCCGCCAGGGTGGTGATGGTCGCTACCCGGCAACAACCGATGGATGTGGCGATAAAGTCTGGTGCAGCAACACATGGCGTGATTTCGGGTGAAGACGTTGTCGAACAAATACTCGATATGACCAACGGCGAAGGCGTCGTAGTAACGTTCGAAACCGTTGGTGGGCGAAGCCAACTGATACAGCAAGCCTTGGAGATGACCCGGGCGGGTGGCGCTGTTTCGATTCTTGGCCTGTTTACGAAAGACCAAACGATAGATCCCGCACTTGCCATGCAGAAAGAGATCACACTCCAGTGGTCAAACAGCTTTTCGAGCTGGAAGGACAAGTCTGAGTACGACGAGTCGCTCGATCTACTAGTTACGGGTAAGTTGAACCCTGCACCAATCATTACTCATCATTTTGGAATCGATGAAATCGAAACTGCGTTTGCGACTGCGGACGATAAACGAAGCTCAGGTGCGATTAGAGTCATCGTTAGACCGTGGGACTGAACGGTCACACCTGAGTGCAGAAAGAGTGAATCATGATTAACCGACGCGCCGACCAGGAACAGTCAGACCGTTATCCGGGTGTTCCGAGATTTGCATTGGCAAGTGCCGAACTGGGGCAAGTTTCAATGCACGTTGGCGACTTGTCGTACCTGCCAGGCTCTGGTGTGCCGCACCACTACCACACCGGTGGCGCCGAAGAGACTCAAATTATGCTCGAAGGCGAACTGGAATGCTGGGTAGACGGCAACCGCGTGGATGTTGGTCCTGGCGACACGGTGACTGCACCTCCTGGAACTGGTCACGCTTTTCACAACCGCAGCGAATCAGTTGGACGAATGATCACTGTGTTTCCGGTGATAAATCCTGAGACGATCCACATAGATGACCCTGAACTCAACGACACCACGGAGCATCCTGCGATCATCAAGGCCAACTCACGTCGCACGAAATATGCGACCGGTGCCGAAGGAATCGACAAGATCGAGCTTTCTGGCGATTTCTCAGGTGCGAAATCGACCTACACCTACTTCCTGGATATTCCTTCACGAAAGAGCTTGCCAATCGAATCGTACGACCACGAGGTTGGTCTATTTGTAGTGTCAGGAAAACTGGTCGGAGTCGCCGGAGAGGATGTGACGCTGGAAACGAATGACTGCGCAGTTGTGGAACCGGGCGAGCAATTTGGGTTCGCCAACCAGGAAGAAGAAACTGCGAGGTTGCTGGTTGTACACCCTAAACTGAATCCTGTTTCGGGATGAGAAGTTCGGAATTCAGTAAACTAGCCCATCCATTACCCGAACCTATCTAAGAGAGCATTTCATGACTGTACTAAAACGTGGCGACCAACAAGAGTCGTCACCAATGCCCGGTGGAAAAGCCCTGCTCATGGCAGGTGCGGACACCGGTGCATCGATGGCCACGGTTGCCGACCTGACGGTAGAGCCAGGAGTTCGTTCCGGTTACCACCTTCACCCAAATACTGAAGAGTCGATATTTGTTGTCGAAGGCAACCTCGAGTTCCGATTGGGTGACACCAAGTTCAAGGCCTCGGCAGGTGATTGTGTCCTGGCTCCACAGGGAATCGGACATGGTCTTGAGAATATCGGTGACACACCGGCACGCTTGATCACGATTTATCCAAATGCCAATCCGGAGCGAGAAGCTCTGGAAGATGTCGAATACACGGACGTCGAACCAGGTCCAACTGTGTTCGTTCGTGGGAACGTAGAGCCGTACGAGTTCTTTACCGGAATCATGCGCTACGACATGGTTGGCGACTTCCTCGGAGCCAGTTCGACGTACCTGAGCGAACTGACGTTCCAGCCAGGATCTGTAGCTCCAAACCACTACCACCCGGCTCACGAAGAGTCGATGTTCTGCATGGAAGGGGAACTGGTTGCGGTTTACGAGGACGACAACAGTGTTCCTTTGGAGGCTGGTGACTGCTTTACCTGTGAAGTCGGTATTCGACACGGCATTTACAACGCTTCAAACAAGGAAGCAAAACTTCTTGCCATTCACCCGGTGTTGAACCCACCGCCACGAGTGGATGTCGACTAACGACTGATTCTCAAGTTATTGATAAACACGCTCCCAATCTGTTTGCGGGGCGTGTTTTCAGTTAACCTGTCGGTCATGCAATGGGATCCCGCTCAATACCTTAAATTCGCCGACCACCGTTTTCGCCCAGCCATCGATCTAATGGGACGTATTACTCTCGAATCTCCGAACGTGGTCTATGACCTTGGAGCGGGCACCGGGACGATCACAGGAATGCTGGCGAGTCGTTGGCAGGATGCGACAGTGATCGGGGTCGACAATTCCTCTGAGATGCTCGACGAAGCTGGCAAACTTGGCACAAATGTTGAGTGGCAAGTTAGCGATTTGGCTGACTGGATTCCCAGTCACCAGCCTGACCTGATCTACTCAAACGCTGCACTCCACTGGCTTGGTGATCACGAGTCACTGTTTACTCAGCTGATCGGATACCTTCGGCCCGGAGGGGTTCTGGCGGTCCAAATGCCGAGGAATTTCCTGGCACCGTCACACACACTGATAGCGGAAGCTGCGAGATCAGGTCCCTGGAGAGAGACGCTCGAACCGCTGCTGAAACCGAACCCTGTTGAAGCACCTGAATACTACATCAAAACTCTGAAACCCTACGCAGAGTCTCTGGATGTTTGGGAGACGGAGTACTCTCAGCTTTTGTCGGGTCCTGACCCTGTCAAGGAATGGACCAAAGGTACGTGGTTGCGACCGATGCTTGCGGCCCTGGCTCAGCCAGAGCGCGATCAGTTCGAAATGAAGTACGCCGAACTCGTTCGGGAGGCGTACCCACCGTTGCGAGATGGAAGTACTGTTTTCCCGTTCCGACGCCTGTTCATGATCGCTACTAAGAAGTAGCCACATCCTCCGCAAACCTTAAGCACATGTTGGCGTACACCCACACGCGGTGTGACGGTGTGTGCGCATAACGGCAATCGTCGGCTGCATTTACTCTGCCGTGTAATAAGAGAAGTTATGTAGTCGGACTCGTGGCGAAGTGCCCGGGTCACGGCACCAGGTATTTACGGAGCTGGTTCAACGGCATGAGCAGCAAACAACGCGGAATAACAGGACTGGAAACAGCGATCATATTGATTGCGTTCGTAGTCGTGGCATCGGTCTTTGCGTTCACCGTACTTAGCACTGGTGTCTTCTCAAGCGACCGTGCTCGGGAAACGATCTTTGCGGGGCTTGAGAAAACCAAGGCAACGCTGAAGCCTTCGGGTAGCGTGATCGCATTCCGCGGTTACGTCGGTTCCACAGAAGCCATTTTCAAATTCAGCGTCATCGTCGAGTCGATTGACGGTGCTGAGCCGATTGACCTCACCGCGCCATACACCGCGGACAACAGCGGTACGGACCCAGATTCCTCGTCGTCCAACAACAAGACCACAGTGGCTTATGTTGATGACAACCAGATTCTCCAGGATGTCCCGTGGTCGGTGAACTTCATGGGTGACAACGGTGACAACATGCTGGATCCAGGTGAGAAGGCAGAAATTGTGGTGTGGTTGCTCAATCGAACGACCGCGACAGCTGTTACTGACAACAGCTCAGTGAACTACATGTCGAGCGGAGGACTTACTTCGTCAGGCACTCTGCTGACACCGAACGACCGGTTCACTATTGAGATCAATCCGCCATCGGGTTCAATTCTTACGATCCGGAGAACCCTACCGGGTGCGCTCGATACCGTTGTGAACCTTCGTTAGTAGCGTTTCAACCAAGATTTACTCTACGAAACCGCCTCGAATCCTCCTCGAGGCAGTTTTGAGTTAATCGTCCTTCTGAGCGCGCAGCTCTCTTAGAAGGCGTTTTACTTCGTCACCAACGGTTACCTCGAGTTTGCCTCGGTCTAACGGCTTCCGCAAAACGTGACCAACCCCGGCAAACTCGGCTTTACGGTGAGCTTCGGGATTGATCCTCGCGCCCATGATGATTTTCGACATTCGCTGATAACCGGGTAGATCTTTCACCTCTGAAAACATTCGGAATGCATCAATGTCTGGTAACGACCATTCCGCTATAACCATGTCGAAGTCGATTGCATTCATGGCGTCGACAGCTGCAAGGGCAGATTCTGCTTCGACGTAGTTCTGATTGAGTCGGGACAGCACCGCAATTATGTCGGCGCGTGACTTCTCATCAGGGTCGACGATTAGGGTTGTTGTCTTGATTCGGCCCTGTTCAAACTCGAAATTTGAACCCTGGATAACGAAGTCTGGAAGGTTCGATTTCTTTTCTGGTTCCTCTTCTTCGGTCTCAGGCTCCAGCTCCGCGATCGGAACTGTTTCTTGCGATGCGTAATACGCTTCTAGATGTTTCTCGACCCGATCGATCAGTTCAGGGATGCCTGTAGTTTTCAAGACGAAATCGGTTGCACCTTGTGCGATCGCTCCTTGGACGTCATCTGCATCGTCTGAAGAAGTGAACATGATGACTGGGATGTCCGACGTTCGCCGAATAACGCTACAAACGTCCTTGCCGTTCATCATCGGCATTCTCATGTCGAGAATCGCAAGATTGGGTTGATGTTCTTCGAACATCTTTAGTGCTTCGTAACCGTCAGCCGCGACGTGAATTTCATAACCTTCGTCATCGAAAGCTTCTGAGATTGCTTCACGAAGATCGGGGGCGTCTTCCGCCAGGAGAATCGTTCGAGTTATCAATGTGTTGAGTTCGAGTGCACTAAGCGTCATTTATTCAAAACTTTTAGCGATCGCAGGCGGATGAAAGGCATTTTTTAGGGGAGCACAATGACCACTCACCCGCCTGCGAGCCAAATACTTGGTGTGCTTACCGGGTTGAGAAAGGTTGGAAGAGCACACGAAGTCAGCTTAAGAGCGGATGAGAAGGGCGCTGATACGGCTATCTGGTACTTATGTCCTATAAGAAGGACCCCTCGCGTGTGAGTTATGTGTGGATGAGGGTTTTGACCGGATTAGGCCGCTACTCGCATTCGCGATTTTCGTTGATTCATAACTTTGCGCACACAATCGGCAACCATTACTTCCACTTGCGCGGGGTTTAGTGGTTTGTTCAAAAAGTTTGTAATTCCAACGAAATGAGCCTTCCGCTGTGCCTCTGGTGACAAACGCTTGGACATCATCAATTTGGCGACATCTTTACTGCTTTGAATCTCGGAGAACAATTTGAAGGCGTCCCGGTCTGGCAATTTCCATTCAGAAATGACGATGTCCGGGTTGTGCTGATCAAAAAGGGCTGCGGCTTCATTTGCCGATCGAGCTTCAACTGAGTTTTGATTCAAGCGAGCCAGAACGCCTTTGATGGCATTTCGGCTTGCGTCGTCAGGATCAACGATCAAGCTGAGCGTTTTGTTTTCAGCCTGAGTGGACGCTTTCTCAGGTGATGGCGATGAACTCAAGTGCAGTTCGACTCTGCTTATCAGCTCGGAGATGCCAGTCGTTTTCAGAACGAAATCGGTAGCACCAGCACTGATCGCGTCGTGTACTTCGTCAGATTCCCCGGCAGAAGTGAACATGATTATGGGGATCGTTGATACTTCACGAATTGCCGAGCAGGTTTGTACACCGCTCATGCGTGGCATGCGCATGTCGAGCACTGCGAGATCGGGGTGGAAGTCGGTAAAAACTTCCATTGACTCGGCACCGTCACGTGCTCCTCGCACTTGGTAACCAGATTCGACAAGCACCATGACGATCGCGTCACGCAGATCGTCGGCATCTTCTGCGACAAGAATCTTGTGCTCGGTAGTTTCGAAATCCAGATTTACCAATTCGTTCAGCCCAACTAAAAATAGCCAATATGCATGATCTATATTGCAACTGATCGGCTTTTGTATTCAGTTCCAACTGAGGCGCAGTTGCGACCCGATGGTTTAGCCATGTATGTGTGTTCATACGCCGTTGGCATGCGGAAAAACTCGTCGGGAAAGTACGACACTCGTTCCAACAGTCGTAGTTCAGCGAGAGATTCTTGGAAAAGCTTGCGTATATAGCCGTTGCAGGTGCACTTGGGACACTGGCGCGTTATGGGCTGGTCGTTTTCATGCAACGCCAGGGCTATTCAGGTCTGCCGTGGGGCATCTTCGTTGCAAACATGCTGGGTGCGTTCCTTTTTGGCTTGATCTGGGCAGCTTTAGAAGATCGCGGTGTTACCAACGAGAATCTTCGAGCATTCGCGCTAGTCGGGTTCATGGGAGCGTTCACGACGTTTTCGACATTCGCATTTGAGAATGTGCAAATGGCGCGATCGAGCGAGTGGGGATGGTTTGCTACCAACATGATCGCCACGAATCTTGGCGGTCTGGCGTGTATTTACGCCGGGTTCAGGCTCGCCCGGGTGATTTGATTAGGCGTAGATTTCTGACCAGTACAACGGAAACTACGGAAGCTTTGATCAATGTATGGTGCGTCTCATATCCGGTATGCACGCCTAAGAGAGTTCATAAATGAGTGATTTTGATCAATCCTGCTCACACCTCGACACGATCAAGGAGGTGGCTCCATCGTCACCTGACCAGTGTCTTCAGTGTGTGGAGATGGGTGACCTTTGGGTGAATCTGAGACTGTGCATGAATTGTGGCCAGGTTGGTTGTTGCGACAACTCGAAGAACAAGCACGCAACCGCACACTTCAATGAAATCGGGCACCCCATCATCAAGTCTCACCAGCCGGGAGAAGACTGGTACTGGTGCTACCCGGGTGAACTTCTCTTTGAAGTTGAGTTCGAAGATTAGGTGTCTGAAGATCCGAAGTGAACAAGACCTCGATTCAGCAAATCGGACAGCATTCCATTTGTTAGCAGCGTTAGGTGCTAGTCTCCGACCATGAGCAGTATTGCAGTCGAGTCGGAAGGTATTTCCGAGTCACTGTCCCGGTACAGCGAGATCCTTGATCGCTATTTCGGACATTCCAATCTAACCAGAGTTCAACAGCAAGTTCTTACCGCCTACGACGAAGGGTCGAATGTGTTCGCCGTTTCGCCAACGGGAAGCGGGAAGAGCATGCTGTACACACTGCCTGCAATTCGATACGGGAAGGTCGTGGTTGTTTCACCTCACATTTCATTGATGCACGACCAGGTCGAAAATCTGCAAACCAGCGGGGTTGCCGCGAGCTACATAAATTCAACCCTCAACCGATCTCAGAAGAATTCGGTATTCGAGAGCTTTAAGTCTGGTGCTACTAAACTGATTTTTGTTTCGCCCGAACTACTGTCGAACGAGCGGTTTGTTAGCCAACTTGGCGACGTTGGCGTTTCACTCTTAGCAATTGATGAAGCGCACTGTGTTTCAGAGTGGGGGCATACTTTCCGACCCAACTATTTGCGCTTGGCCGAAGCCCGTAAGGCGATCAA
>Ga0181585_10000840_pt1 | contig 26521 bp, 24 predicted proteins | sample 071ome_29_FD_132469 | JGI IMG/M metagenome (GOLD analysis project Ga0181585, IMG submission 132469) | Coastal salt marsh microbial communities from the Groves Creek Marsh, Skidaway Island, Georgia - 071407BT metaG (megahit assembly) | ecosystem: Environmental > Aquatic > Marine > Intertidal...
AAAAAAATAGTTAATATTTTTTAGGTAATTTACTAAAAAAATTTAATGGTTATATTACATTTAAAAACGAGCAAATGATTGATATAATATCTCTTACCCAAAATATTTTAACGCCATATGGAGGTTTAGAATCACACCATATTTTACCAGATGTTTTAACAATTTTAAGCTTTGCAATAATTGTGGTTTTAATTTTTAAAAAATTAAGATTAAGCCCAGTCATTGGATATATAGTAGCTGGAGCTCTAATAGGACCTTATGGCTTTAACCTTGCAGGTTATAATGATGCAACTAAATCAATGGCAGAGTTCGGGGTAGTTTTTTTACTTTTTATGATTGGACTTGAAATTACATTAGAGCGTTTATATGCAATGCGTAATATGATATTTGGCATTGGTTCATTACAGTTTTTGATCACAGGCACAATTTTTGGCATAATATGCTTTAAACTGACAAATAACATGTCATTATCATTAGTTGTTGGTTTAGGACTTGCATTATCTTCTACTGCAATTGTTTTAAAAATATTAGGAGAAACATATCAAGCAAATACTAAAGCTGGAAAAATCAGCTTATCAATTTTATTACTTCAAGATTTAGCAGTAATACCTCTTTTTGTCTTAATACCATTATTAAATAAAACAGGAGTTAATCTTTTTGAAACATCAATTGCTATTATTTTTAAATCATTTTTAGCCCTTACATCAATAATAATTTTTGGCAGATATCTACTAAAACCATTATTACATTTAATAGCATCGCAAAAACATAGCGATCTGTTTATAGCCTCAACCTTATTTGTTGTACTAAGCGCAGCATGGATAACAAATTATACGGGATTATCATTAGGATTAGGTGCTTTTATTGCTGGGGTAATGATTGCTGAAACAGAATTCCAACATCAAGTAAAATCTACAATTGATCCTTTTAAGGGATTATTTTTAGGTTTTTTCTTTATAACTGAAATAGGAATGCAATTTGATTTAAGCCTAGTAGCTGATAATTATATGCACATTTTGATCTTCACTGTATTTTTGATAATTACCAAAACATTTATCACTCTTTTAATATGCTTATTATTTAAAAATAAATTATCAATATCTATCAACACAGCCTTATTAGTATCTCAAACAGGGGAATTTGCCTTTGTAATTTTTGAATTAGCAAGAAAGCAATCTATTTTAACAGATGAAATATTTCAAAATATCTCATTAGTTGTTGGCCTATCAATGGCTATAACCCCTTTACTAGCAATGGCTGGAAAAAAATTAGAAGATTATATCTCTAATAAAAACACCAAAAAAGACAAAAAAACAATTCCCTGCCTACATAATCTTGTAATCATCGTTGGTTATGGAAGAGTTGGTAGAACAATATCAAAAATATTAGCACAAGAAGAAGTAAAATTTATTGCTATTGATAAAGATAACTCAATAGTTTCAAAATATTTTTCAAAACATAATCCTATATATTATGGTGACATAACAAATACAAAAATGCTACAATCACTCCCACTTGAAAATGCTGCATCTATCATTCTTACAATGAGCGATAAGAAAGAAGTAAAAAAATCTATTAAAATAATAAAAAAATTCCATCCTAAAATTAATTTAATCACCAGAGCACAAGATCTATCTCATTATAATGACATAAAAAAACTTCATGATAATCAATATATAGTTCCAGAAGTTCCAGAAACTGGCGTACAAATGAGCAAACAAATTTTACTTACCATGGGAGAAGATGAAGAAACTATAAATCACAGTCTTGAAACATTCCGTTATTCTGAGTGGGATAAATAATATGTTTGGTAAAAACTCTATAGCAAAAATTGAAAATCATTCAGGAGATAAATTAGATATTGTTCAAATATTTAATACTATCCAAGGCGAAGGTTTTTATTCAGGTCATCCAGCCATTTTTATTAGATTAGGTGGCTGTAATTTAAAATGCTTTTTTTGTGATACAGAATTTGAAGAATTTGAAAATATACCTATTAGTAAAATTTTACAAAAAGTAAAAAAAGAAATAGGTAAAGATAAAATAAAGCTAATAGTTATTACTGGTGGAGAACCATTAAGACAACCTATTGAGAAATTAGTAAAGCTTCTTTTAGAAAACAACTTTATTGTACAAATCGAAACTAATGGCACCATTAAAAGAAAACTTCCTAAACAAGTCCATATCTGCTGCTCACCCAAAATAATTAATAAAGAATATCAAATTAATGATGAATTAATAGAATATATAGATTCTTTTAAATTTATAATATCTGCACAAAATAATTATCAAAATATACCCTCGCTAAATATTACAAAACCAATCTATATTCAGCCAATGGATGAATATAACCAAGAAAAAAACCTTATAAATCAAAATCTTACCATCAAACTTGCAAAAAAACATGGTTATATTATAAGCCTTCAAACACATAAATATCTTGATATTGAATGACCAAAAAAGCTCTAATATTACTAAGTGGTGGCCTTGATTCAGCTACTATATCAGCTATTGCTAAATCAGAAAATTATGAATTACATGCTATAAGCTTTGATTATTCCCAAAATCATAAAACAGAGCTAAAATATGCTAAAAAAATAGCTAATTTTTTCAGTTTTAAAACCCATAAAATAATCACCATCAATCCAGGATTATTCCAAAATTCAGCTCTTACAAATAATTTAACAATTCCAAAGACACAAAATAATAAAAATGAGATACCTATAACCTATGTTCCTGCTAGGAATATTTTATTCCTGTCATATGCCTTATCATATGCTGAAGGCAATAATATAAGTAATATTTTTATAGGAGCAAATGCAATTGATTATAGCGGTTATCCAGATTGCAGACCAGAATTTATAAAATCATTCGAAGAAATGGCAAATTTAGGTACAAAACTTGGACAAAGCCAAAAAATAAATATACATACGCCAATAATTAATCTTTCCAAAGCTGACATAATAAAATTAGGTATAAAATTACAAGTGGATTATAGCATAACTCATAGTTGTTATGACCCTCAAAATAATAAAGCTTGTGGCAAATGTGACTCTTGTTATTATCGTTTAAAAGGCTTTAAAGAAAATAATATTACTGATCCCATAGAATATGATTTACCCCAATAACTTCCCTACTCTCAAAATAAATAATGAATATATTTTACGAGAACAAAAATTTGATGATGCCTCAGATTTCTTTAGTTATATTAGTAACACACAAGTAAATAAATATATTTTAGCGCCAATTCCTAAAACTCTAGAAGAAGCAAAAGAAGACATAATTTATTGGATTGATTTATATTATAAAAAAACAGGAATTTACTGGGCTATTTGTGAAGCTAAAACAAACAAAATGATCGGAGCAATAGGCTTTCATGATATTAATATAATCAATAATAGAGGTGAAATTAGCTATGATTTATGTAGTAACTATTGGCAAAAAGGCATAATGAATCTTGCCATGCAAGAAATAGTAAAATTTGGGTTTGAAAATCTTGAACTTGAAAGAATCCAAGCATCCACTATAAAAGAAAATATAGCTTCCATAAAATTACTTGAAAAAAATAAATTTACTTATGAAGGTTGCTTAAGAAATTATCGTCGTCACAACAATAAATATTATAACATAGAATTTTATTCAATTTTAAAAAATGAACAATAACAAAACCAAACTTGGTAAAAATACAAAAATACCTCAAACTCCCAATATTAATATCCTTGACCCAGTTACTAATCCTCATCCAGATGTTAATTATGTTGCTAGATTTACATGTCCAGAATTCACATCAATATGCCCTGTTACAGATCAACCAGATTTTGCGAAAATAATAATTGATTATGTTGCTAACAAACAAATGATTGAAAGCAAATCTTTAAAATTATATCTTGGAAGTTATAGAAATCATGGTGCTTTTCATGAAGATTGCACAATTCAAATTGCAAAAGATATTACAAAAACAATAAAACCAAAATGGTTAAGAATTACAGCATTATGGTATCCAAGAGGAGGAATACCGATAGATGTATTTTATGAATATGGCAAGATTCCAAAAGATGTTAATCCTCCAGAAATAGGCTCTAATATCTACAGTGCTAGATGTTAAAAATCTAACTTACAGCAGAAACTAAAACGCTAAATATTACTTTCAAAAACCTTGCAATATGAGTAAATTGAGGAGAAGTAAATACGCTATATAATCCCCAAATTATTAATATATTAAGTGTTATTTTAAACATAATAATACCCTAAATTTTAAGGGTATTATATCATAAAAATAAAATCAGAACAATAATTAAATAACTTCCTGTAAAATAACTCTCTTTTTTGCTTTATCTTTAAATCTCTCTAATGGTGAAGTTAATTTATTTAAAGCCTGATTAAAAGAATCATAAGGAGATAAAGCAATTTCATTTACTCTGATATTATAATGTTTAATACGTTTTTGCGATATTATTAAAGTACAATTATAACCATTTTTTACTTTATCAAAAATAATATGAGCGCTAATTGCATATTTTTTTATATATTTAGAAATTTTATTATTAAGTGAGCTTTTTAAATATTTGTCAAAGGATTGACCAGAAATGCCAGTTACATGATGGCTTGAAATTATAATTTTCATAAATATATCACCTCCAGAAAAAAGTTATAATTTCATTTTAACATTTTTTTAGCTTCAAATCAAAATATTTTATTAATTTATAAGTTAATAACATAGAAACTTACCGTTGCTAATATTCCAAATATAAGGCCACAAGCAAAACTAGCGCTTTTTTTCCTCTTTTTATTTTTAAAATTACAAACAATTTCCTTAATATCAGAAAATAAATTATCAAATTCAGAGATTTTATCCTGTAAAGCCAGATATTTATGACTCACAACTGATTTATAATTTAAATTATTTTTCACCCACTCTTCCATCCATGGAGCACCTAATTTCCACATATTTAACTTTGGATTTAAAGATAAACCTACACCTTCAACTAATAATAATGTCTTTTGTAATAAGAGTAATTGCGGCTGAGTTTGCATACCAAAACTTTCTGTAATCATAAATAATTGCGACATTAATTTTGCAATAGAAATATCACTTGCATCCTTACCAAAAATAGGCTCACCAATAGATCTACATGCAATAGCAAACTGGTTAATATCAGCATCTCTTGGTATGTAATTAGCTTTTAAATGAATTTTAGCTACATAATCATAATCTCTATTAATAAAACCATTAACAATTTCAGTAACCGCCATTCTATCATCAAAAGATAATACACCCATTATGCCAAAATCAACAAAAGCTATTTTCTTATCCTTAGTAATAATTATGTTACCTGGATGTAAATCAGCATGAAAAAAACCATCTCTGTAAGCTTGCTCATAATAACATAAGATTAAATCATCTCCTAATTTTTTTAATTCAGCCTCAGAATAACCCTTTATTTCATTAAGTTTTTGACCTTCAATCCAATTAGAAACCATTATTTTAGAAGAAGTTAAAGACCAATCAATATCAGCAATAATTATATTGCTATTAGATCGCAAATTTTCTGATAATTTATGACCATTTGCAGCCTCAACCCTTAAATCTAATTCATAAGAGACAGTCTTTTCAAACATCTCCACAACTTCTCTTAATTTTAATCTTTTTAATGATTTGAAATTATTTAAAATATTGGCAAAAAACTTAAAAAAAGAAATATCTGATTTAAATTTTTTATCTATTGCTGGGCGTAAAATCTTCACCGCTACAATTTTACCATCCAATGTTTTTGCCTTATGAACCTGAGCAATAGATGCGGCAGCAACAGGTATTTCAGCAAAATCAGAAAATATCTCTGAGATTTCTTTATTAATTTCACTTTTAAAAATCTTCTTAACCAATCTAAAAGAAAAAGGTGATAATCTATCTTGTAAAAAAGCTAACTCATTAGAAATATTAACACCAACTAAATCTGGTCTTGCAGAAAGAACTTGGCCAAATTTAATATAAGTAGGCCCTAAAGATTCTAATAAATATCTCAATCTTTTTCCTTTTCTATGCCTAATATTAAACAAAGAAAATATCTCAAAAGGCCAAAATAAAACACCTATATAAGGTATTTTTCTTAAAAGAAAATTACAGCCAAAAAATTGGATATATAAAAATATTTTAATTGGCATAAAAAAAGAAAGAATATTCATTTTTCACCTATATATAAAGTTGTAAGACCAAATGTTAATTTTTGATAATTTGCTGCTGTAAAACCATTATTTTTTAAAATCTCAATAAAATCATCTGAAGATGGAAATTTTCTTATTGATTCAACAAAATATTGATATGAATCTTGGTCGCCTGTAATTACAGAGCCAATTTTTGGAATTATGTTAAAAGAATAAAAATCATATAGTTTTTGTAAATTCTTATCTTCTAATTGATTAAATTCCAAACATATAAATTTACCTCCTTTTTTTAATATTCTATAAGCCTCTTTAACAGCTTTTTCTATATTTGAGAAATTTCTAATACCATAAGCAATAGTATAATAATCAAACATATTACTTTTAAATGAAGTTTTTTCTCCATTCTCACATTGCCATTTCACTTGTGAGGAAATAATATTTTTATCAATTGCCCTATCCTTTCCAACTGCAAGCATTTCTTTATTAATATCAGCAATAGTAATTGAAAAATCCTCACAATTATTTACAAGCTTTTTATATATTTTAAAAGCAACATCACCTGTACCAGAAGCCATATCCAAAATATTTAATTTATCTCTTACATGAATATTTTCTACTAACTTATCCTTCCATAAACGATGAATACCTAAACTCATAATATCATTCATCAAATCATATTTATCAGCTACAGAAGTAAAAACTTGATCCACTAATTTAGTTTTAAGTGACTCAGAAACATTTTTAAAACCAAAAGAAGTTTGTTTATTAGACATGTATTTTTATAAATTTAAAAATATAATAAATATAATAATATAAAAATCCATGCCAGAACTACCAGAAGTTGAAACAATTAAAAATTACATAAAACCAATCCTTGAAAAAAATAAATTTCAAGAAGTTAAAATTATAAACCCTAATTTACGAGTTAAAACACCGATTGAGCTAGAAGAGATCTTAACTAATCAAGAAATAAAAATTGTCGAGAGAAGAGCCAAATACATAATAGTTAAATGCACTAATAACATAAATCTGATAATTCATTTAGGAATGACTGGAAAAATACGGGCTTATAAAAATGCCCCTATATCACAAAAACATGATCATATAATTTTTAAATTAAATAACCAAAATATTCTCATATATAATGATGTCAGAAAATTCGGTTTTATAACTTATGAAAAAGCAAATAATAGCAAAAATATAAGCTTTCTAAAAAAGCTTGGTATTGAACCATTAAGCAAAGAATTTAATAAAGAATATTTCAAAAACCTTGCTAAAAATTCAAAAATAGAAATAAAAAAATTTATAATGGATCAAAATTTTATTGTCGGCGTTGGAAATATTTATGCTTGTGAAGCCTTATTCCTATCTAAAATTAATCCAAAAACAATAACAAATCAGCTAAATGCAACACAATATGAATTACTAGTTAAAAATATTAAAAAAATATTAAAAGACGCAATAGCTAAAGGAGGCTCTACAATAAAGGATTTTCAATTAGTTAACGGAGAGTCAGGCTATTTCCAAAATTCACTTCATGTATATGGGCGCGAAAAAAAACCTTGTAAAATCTGTAACTCTCTCCTAAAAAAGATAAAACAAGGGGGTAGATCAACATTTTATTGTGAGTCATGTCAAAAATAATTATTTTAATATTTACTTTAGTAATTCTAACAACAAATAGCCAAGCAAGAGAAAATTTTGTCCCCGGAATCTCAGACCTACCCGTTCCAGCTAATTTTTATTATTTAGATGATAGCTCAGGCATATTTAATAATGGTTATGGTAGATTTATAAGCGCAAATTTCAGAGGTAAAGGTAAATTTGAAACCATAAATCAATTCTATCAGAAAACATTACCTGCACTTGGTTGGGAAGCTAAAGAAAAATTTACATATATCAGGGATGAAGAAATTCTTGAAATCAAAATAAGCGAAATAAACGAAACTGAAATTCAGTTAAATATCCAATTAAGCCCAAAGCAATAACTACTTAATTGCTTCTTTTACAAATCTAACAAATAATGGATGCGCCTTAAAAGGACGTGTTGAAAATTCTGGATGAAATTGCACTGCAATAAAGAAAGGATGGTTTGTAAGCTCAATAATTTCTGGAAGTTTTTTATTTTCAGATAAACCAGAAATCTTCATATTTTTGCCTTCTAATTTCTGCTTAAAATTAATATTTACCTCATAACGATGCCTATGTCTTTCCTGAATTTTGCTTCTATTATAAACTTCAAAAGCAAGACTATCTTTCTCAATAAAACAATCATATGAACCCAATCTCATAGTACCACCAAGATTACTTTGCTTATCTCTCTTAACCAACTCCTCTTTATCCTGCCACTCAGTCATTAAACCAACTATATTATTAGTGGAGTCAGAATATTCTGAAGAAGCAGCATCAGAAATTTGCAAAACATTACGGGCAAATTCAATTACAGCAAGCTGCATACCAAAACAAATTCCTAAATAAGGAATATTATTTTCTCTGGCATATTTAATAGCATTAATCTTACCTTCAATACCATCATGGCCAAACCCTCCTGGTACCAAAATAGCTTTACTGGACTTTAACACTACAATATTTGAACCTAATTTTCTTGCATCCACCCAATTTATTCTAATTTTATATCCCAATAAAAAACCAGCATGATCCAAAGCTTCAATTAATGATTTATATGATTCTTGTAAACCAAGATATTTTCCAACAATAGCAATCTCTACCTCTTTATTTAATGTAGCAATTTTCTCTTCTAAATCTTGCCAAATTGTTAGATCCGCTTTGGGATAATTTTCAATTGCTAATTTTTTAAAAATAATTCTATCAATAAATTGTTTCCTTAAATATAAAGGAACTTGATAAATTGACTTAACATCAAGAGCTTCAATTACAGAATTCTCGTCTAAGTTACAAAAAAGAGCTATCTTTTTCTTTTCCTCAAGAGATATTTTGCGCTCACTTCTACAAACCAAAATATCAGGTTGAATACCAATTGACCTTAACTCTTTAACTGAATGTTGAGTTGGCTTTGTTTTTAATTCTTTAGCAGCTTTTACATATGGCACTAATGTTACATGGATAAAAATTGCGTTTTCTCTACCTCTTTCATTACCAACTTGTCTAATTGCTTCAAAAAAAGGTAAACCTTCAATATCTCCTACTGTGCCTCCTACTTCATAAATAACAAAATCTTCATTACTTAAATCGCTATAGATAAATTCTTTAATTAAGTCTGTAACATGAGGAATAACCTGAACAGTTCCACCTAAATATTCTCCCTTCCTTTCTTTTTGTAAAAGTTTAGAATAAATTTTTCCTGCTGTTACATTATCAAGTTTTTTAGAATTAGAATCAGTAAATCTTTCATAATGACCTAAATCAAGATCCGTTTCAGCACCATCATTAGTAACAAAAACCTCACCATGTTGAGTTGGGCTCATTGTACCAGGATCAACATTCAAATAAGGATCAAGCTTTCTTACTCTTACTTTAAAATTATGAGCCTTCAATAATGCAGCTATACTAGCAGCACTAATACCCTTTCCTAATGATGAAACAACACCACCTGTTATAAAAATAAATTTAGTTTTCACGGTTATTATTCTGCAAGTGGAACAGATTGTTTAACTTTCTCCTTTTCATATATCTCATTCACAATAGATTTAGAAACAGACATTTTCTTTGCTATTACTCCTAAAAACAAAGTATTTAACATAAATATAAATGCTAAAATCATAGTGGTTTTGGTTAAAAAATTAGCAGCTGTACGTATATTCATGAAGTTTGAACCTGGATTATAGCTTGAAACCAAGCCATCACCTCCGCCGCTTGGTTGCAGTAGAACCAAAACAATAATTAATAAAGCAATAATAATATGTAAAATAAGCAAAGCTGCTTGCAAAGATTCCATGTGATAAAAATCAAGTTTCCTTATTATTATAACTTTATAAGATAATTGCAATTAATATTTTATTGTAACAAACCAAGAAATAAGTTATAATATTTTAAACTATAAATAAAAATAATGAGAGAGAGCCAAACAACAACATATAATACATTAACAGAATTACTGACAGAAAAAGAAAGTACAAACGTGGCTACTATTATATTTTATAATGGTAATTTAACAGAATTTAAACAAAACTATGAAATAGTTAAATCGTTTGGAGCGCACATAAAATTCCTTCATATCAATCAAATTACAGAAAATCAAAAATTTACAGGTCATGATATAATATTGTTAGAAGATGAGCTTGAAGATGAGCTTACTGATATAAGCGAATTTGTTTGTAGTTTAAGTGAATGTAATATTAATACATTATACGTACGATATCTAAATGAAGATGATATTGAGAAATTATCTGATCCAGAAAAAAAAGATTATTTTCAGGTACATAAAGAAGAGATAGAAGAAGGTTTTCAGAGAGATGAAAAAGAAACACCCCAAAATATAAATGACAAAATAAATTTAAATTTAAAAAAAAAAGTTAACACTCTCATTTTATACACTAATTTTGATTCTTTTAGGGAAATCCACAGAGGGTTTTTCACTCTTCTCTCTAAAGATCGAAAAAAACCAGGAACTAAATTTAGATTCTTAACTGACATTACTTGTTATCAGGGAACAGAAACAGATATTAATAATTTATGCATTGCAGAAAAAAGAGATAAAAATGAAGTAAAGGATATTCTTGAGAAAATTTGTCATGATCCAAACTTCGCACATATTAGCTCAATTTCATTTTTAGATGACAATAATAATATTCTAACTCTAGATAACAGAGGTGAAATACAGGAATATTTATCATCTCAGTCAGTTAGGGCAATGAAAAGTGAACCTGCGAAAGATGATTCAGGAGAAGTCCCACCATATAAATCACCAGATCCTTTAGAAGAAAATTGCTCTTCAGTATCATATGATGGTCAAGCATATGATGGTCAAGCATATGATGGTATACCATATGATAGTCAAGCATCTCAGCAAGTTATGGCAATGAAAAGTGAACCTGATCCTGAAAATCAATCTGAGATAACAGAAGATAGTTTAGGTAGTCAAGAATCAATATTTAGCACTACAGTAGGAAGAAAAAGAAAAATTACAGATAGTTCACATGCTGGAAAAGTTGTTGCAAAAAGAAAACAAGGAAAAAGCGAACAAGTAGTTTATACCCCCTAATGTCTAACCATTGATAACAAAATAGTTTTTAACAACCATGCCCGCACCTAGATGCAATCTATGCAAATAAATTAAGCCATTTAAGAAATATTTTAAATGATTATCTTAGATGTAGTAACATTAAAAAATATCCACTAAAATATTTCTTATAAATCATTGCAAAATAAGCCTGTCTTTCTAAAGAAATTTCAACCAAAACTCAACTAACTAAAATATTACTTATTTATCTCAATAATCATTAAGTTTAAGCTCTAAATTTGAAGCTCTAACAACATATTCCCCTCTTAATTCTTCTAATATAATTAAAAATTATGTAAAAAACTTCCTACTGAATATTTTTGCTGCTATATTATTAAGTTTTATCTATTTCTACTGCTTATATATGAGCCACCTCCCTCTAATTAAACTTTGAGTTATAGAAATAATTTTATAATAATGAATTAGATATAATAGAAAACTGATCTCTTTTTAAACTTGCAGATCCAACTAAATAACCTGATAGATCTTTTATTTTAGACAAATCACCAACATTTTTATCATTTACAGATCCACCATATAAAATCCTAATTTTATCTACATCAGAACCTATTTTATTATTTAAAAATTCTTTTATTAATGAAAAAACTTCAATAATTTGATCATTTGTTGCAATAACACCAGTTCCAATAGACCAAATTGGTTCATAGGCAATAATAAAATTACTAGTAAAATTTTCAGGCAGTGAATTAGATAATTGTGTAAGTAAAAAATCCTTATAATTACCTTTCTCTCTATCAATCAGAGATTCTCCAATACATAAAATAGGTGTTAAGTTAAATTTTTGAGCCTGAGAAAATTTTTTAGCAATAACCTCATTTTTTTCAAAATGATATTCTCTTCTTTCAGAATGTCCCAAAATAACATAATTAACAGAAATTTCTTTTAATAATTCTGCACTTACATCACCTGTAAAAGCACCTTTAAATTCATGGTGACAATCTTGAGCACCTAAGAAAAAACCATATTTATTAGCATAATCTGCAAAACTATTTAGAAGCGGAAATTGCGGGCAAAAAACAGTATCTATTTGATTTGAAGCAGTAAAACCAGCACTAAAATAATTACGCAAAAATTCCACACCACCATTCATCTTCCAATTTGCAACAATAATTTTTTTCATTTTTTATAAGATTTATCTAATGTTCTTCTTTAACTATTTACTAATTAATTTACAATGATTATGTTAATTACTACCTTAAATTTTAAGTAAATCAAAAAATGATAGATAAATTTAGAAATTTCTCCCAAACAATTTACGTTAAATTATTAATTATCTTAATCATAGCAAGCTTTGCCTTCTTTGGAATTGGCGATATTTTTAAAAGAAATCTTTCAGATCACGCCATAAAAATAGGCTCAAAAAAAATCTCAACAGAATATGTAAATCATATTAGCAATATCCTTAAAAACCGTTATGAAAAATATAAAATTGAACAACCAAATAAAGAAAACTTAAAACAGGAAGCTATAAAATCAATCATCAAAGAAAATATAAGCCTAATGGAAGCAGAAAAGCTAGGTATTAATATTTCAAATAATTTAAGCTTTGAATTAATAAAAAATGAGGCAAATTTTCAAAATATTAATGGTGAATTTGCACCTGAAAAATTCCAGCAATTTTTAGCAATAAATAATCTCACTGAAAAGCAAATATTTGACGATTTAAAAAAACAAATAAGCATTAATCTTTTTAACAATATATTATCTGTAGATAATATTAGCTTCCCAAATTATCAAAAACTAAATATTGCGTCATTTTACGAAATAAGAAAGGCTACAATTATTGAATTAAAAATCACTGAAGATATTAATAAAAAACAACCAACAGAGGCGGAGTTAGTTGATTTTTATGATAAGCAAAAAAACCAGTTTAAAAAAGATGAATCAAGAGAAATAAATCTAATAGATTTAAGCTGTAAAAAATTTGAAAATATAGTTACAATCAACGATAAAGATATTAAGGAAGAATATAATAAAAACATTTCCAATTATCAAAAAGGTGAAGAAAGAGACATTCAACAAATCATAAGCACCTCTGAAAAAGAAATAAATCTAGCATATAAAGATCTTCAATCAGGCAAAAGCTTTCAAGAAGTCGCAGAAAATCTTAATATTAATGAAAAAGATCTTAATTTGGGCTATCAAACTCAAAAACAAATTTTTAAAGATTTTGTAGAACCGATTTTTTCTTTAAAAATCAGTGAATATTCAAAACCTGTAAAAGGTCCATTTGCATTTCACATCTTCAAAGTAAATAACATAATTAAAGCAGAAACAAAAGAATTAGAAATTGTTAAAAATGATATAAAAGCAAAATTAATTAAACAAAAATCATGTGAATATTCAGAAAATATCTATAAAAAAATCAATGAAAATAGCAGTAATAATATAAATGACATTGCCAAGCAAAATAATTTAAAATTAGAAATTTTAAGCATTGAAAAAAACAATAAAGATTTAAATCCAAAACTTATTGAAGATATATTTTTAAATAAAAAACAAAATCAAATAACCCATAAATTGATAGATGACCAAAATCTTTTCATATATGAAATAAAGAAAATTAATACTGCAAGAATTTTAACCTTAGATGAAATTAAAGGCACATTAATAAAACAGTGGCAAGAAATAAATAATAGAGAAAAATTTCAACAAATAGCAAAAACTATCCATGAAGAAATCATGGCATCTGATAAATCCTCAAAAAATATAAATAAACTAAAAACAAAATATAATATTACAGTTAGTAATGAATCCTTTAAAAGAATAGATAATAAATATTCACCTGAGGTTATTAATAATATTTACTCGTTAAAAATATCTCAAATAAGTGAACCTATATTAAATACTAAAAATAATAGCTTTATTATAGCAATCTTAAAAAATAAAGAAACAGAAGAAATACCAGAAGAACAAAGAGAAATGCTTAACAACTCTTTAAACAAAATTTATAATGAACACTTAAATTACAGCATAGAAAACGCATATTTCAATCATTTAATAAAAAAATATAAAGTTGAAATTAAATCTCAAAATGACTTTAATTAATTATAATTCTTTCAAAAATAACTGGGATAAAAAGCAAAATTTTATTCTTACTGAAAATATACTAAGTAAAGATAATGATATTATTTCCATTTACAGAAAATTAAAAAAAATCTCAAAAGAAATAATTATTTTAGAATCCAAAGAAAAAGATCCAGCAAAATCCAGATATTCAGCAATTGCTCTTGACCCTGACATTATTTGGAAATGTAAAAATAACAAAATCACCCTAATAGAAAATAAAAAAAAATCTAAATTTCGCAATCTAAAAGGCCAAGAAATCAAGGAAAATTTAGAAAATCTTATCAAAAAATCAGTAATCAATACAGAAGCAGAATTACCCCCAATGGCTTCAGGGGTTTTTGGTTTTATGAGTTATGATATGATTAAATATTTTGAACCAGTAAAAAGCCATAAAAAAGATCCTTTAAAAATTGAAGAAAGTAAGTTTATCAGACCAAATATAATTTTAATTTGTGATAATATTAACAAAACAATCTTAATTTCTTGCCCATTTTTCTATAATGAAAAAACAAACCCTGAAATTATTTTTAAAAAACGCTATAAATTAGTAACAAAAATAAATAAATTAATTCAAAAACAACAAAAAAACCCCATAATCACTCCTAGTAAAATAAAAAATTATAATTTTAAAAATAATTTTTCAGCTGATAAATTTCAAAAACAAGTAAATAAAGCCAAAAACTTCATTATAAATGGAGATATTTTTCAAATTATTATTTCACGCAGATTTCATACTAAATTTAAAGAATCAGCATTTTCTTTATATCAAGCCTTAAGGGATATAAACCCTTCACCTTTTTTATTTTATATGAAATTTAAAAAATATGAAATTATTGGCTCAAGCCCAGAAATAATGGTAAAGCTAGAAGATAATATTATTACTATTAGACCATTAGCAGGCACAAGAAAAAGAGGAAAAGACGCAAAAGAAGATAAAAAGCTAGCTAAAGAACTATTAAATGACAAAAAAGAACTTGCAGAACATTTAATGTTAATTGACTTAGGAAGAAATGATGTTGGCAGAGTTTCCGAAATAAATTCTGTTAAGCTTACTAAAAATATGGAAATTGAATATTATTCTCACGTTATGCATATAAGCTCAACTATCGAAGGAAAAAGCAAAAAAAACATTAGTTACTTAGATGCATTAATTGCAGGATTTCCAGCCGGAACAGTTAGTGGAGCACCTAAAATTAAAGCTATGGAGCTAATTGAAAATTTTGAAGAAGATCAAAGGTCATTTTATTCTGGTACAATTGGTTATTTCTCTTTACATCAGCAATATATGGATATGGCTATAATGATTAGAACAGCTCTTATAAAAAATAAGATTTTATACATCCAAGCTGGAGCGGGAATTGTCCATGATTCTATTCCAAAAGCAGAATTAGAAGAAACAGAAAATAAAGCCAAAGGGTTATTTAAAGCAGCAAATTTAGCTATAAATTACCCTGACTAACAGAAATTTTAGCTGCTTTAAAACAATTAACCATTAAGCAAGCAATAGTCATTGGCCCTACTCCACCTGGGACTGGAGTTATAGCAGCAGCTTTATTTTTAACAGCATCTAAATCAACATCTCCTACCAATTTATTCTTATCATTTACTTTTATTCTATTAATACCCACATCTATAATAACCGCTCCTTCCTTTATATAGCTAGCATCTAGAAATAATGGTTTACCAATTGCAGCAACAATAATATCTGCCTTATTAGTTATTTCTTTAATATTTTTAGTTTTAGAGTGTACAATAGTAATTGTAGCATTTTCTTGTAACAACAACTCTGCCATTGGTTTACCTACTATATCAGACCTACCAATTATAACAGCATTTTTACCTGATATATTTTCTTTAAAATAATCTCTAAGCAATAATAAACAGCCATAAGGAGTACAAGGAAATAAAGCTTCTTGTTTTGTATGTAGCTTTCCAACATTTAAAATATTAAAACCATCTACATCTTTTTTAGGATCTATATGATTTATTATTTTATCTTTATTTATATGTTTTGGCAAAGGTAACTGCACTAATATTCCATGCACTAAAGAATCATTATTTAACTCAGTAATTTTTTCTAATAAACTAATCTCAGTTACTGAATCAGAGTAATTTATTTCAAATGAATTAAAGCCCAATTCTTTAGCCTTTTTATTTTTATTAGATACATAAACATGGCTAGCTGGATCATTTCCAACCAGAATAACTGCCAATCCTGGCTTTATATTATATTTATTTGTAAATTCATTAATTTCTAATTTTAAATTATCAAGAAGATTAGCAGAAAATTCTTTGCCAGATATAATCTTAGTTTCCATATTTTTAATATTTATTAATCTTTGTGATATTTACAAAAATTTAACCTTTTAAGCAAGAGCTTAATTTAAATTAAGATTATAATTAATAATTCCCATATATTGGTTATTAACTTTATTTTGTTCTTTAATCAAAAAATTAAACATAAAATTAGAATTTTTAAATTCTTTTTCAATAAAAAATTCAATATCATATTTGTTAATTTCATCCAGCTCTACCACATAAGATTCTTGTACGATATTATTATTCTTATCAATACCCACAGGCAAAGTAATAATCATTTCTGATTCCTGAAAAGACCATGGCTTACTTAAAACCATACCATATTTATAATTTTTATTTTTTCTAAAATATCCAAAATTAAAATTTTCTAATTTCAATTTATCACTAAATTTGATAAAGCTATTTTCATTTATATCAACTTTTGTTTCTAATATTCCATATTTACTAAAAAATTGATTCTTACCAATTTCATAAATAAGTGATAATTCATATATGTTAGATTTAGATTCTCTTGCTAAATCAAAAGCTTGATTACCAGAAAAGCCTAGCAATGATCCATTTTCTTTTAAGATAGAATAATTTAAATTTAAGATTAAGTCTTGAAAAATCCTTGCATATGAAATATTCAACATATTTAAATCTCGACCAGTTTGCAAATCAGCTTGATTAAATGAAAACTCAAATAAATTCTTACTATTTTCTCCAAGATCAAAGGTAAAATTTAAATTATCCTTAATTAAATTATCATAGTAATTAGCAAAATTAGAATTACTAATTAATCTTAAAGAAGAAAAAATATTTTGCTGTAGATAGCTCTGATTTAATTTATCTGAAGATGCTAGATTAAAATTATAATCATAAAATTTAAAATTATAGCTTATATTATTAATTTCACTTTCATATTCTGATTCATATATTTCAAATCTATCTTTCTCTTTAAAAAGAAAATCAAAAGATAAATTATTATCTAAAAAATTAATTTTTTTCACCTGAACATTATTCATGAAATAATTTTCTATTCTATTTCCAGATCCAATAAAATTAATCTTATCATATAAATTAGCTTTATAATCTCTTTTAAAACCGTCAAAATATACAGCTTTATCAAGAAAATCAGAAAATTTCTCATCAAAAGCAAAGCTAAAATTATTAGGAATATTTAAATTTAATGAATTATATGAAAATTGATTACCAACACCATCTAAACTAAAATTCTCCCAGCCAATTGGTTGAACTGCCTGCTCTAAATCAAGTAATTTTATATCTGTACCAACTATTGCACCTCCTGTAGTTAAGATAATATCAACTATATCTTTACCAACTAAATTAGGCCAAGCAGACTGAATAACTGCTACAGCACCCGAAACAACAGGAGCTGCCATTGAAGTACCTCTAGATGAAGCATAATTATTATCTTTATATGTAGATATAATATCAACCCCTGGTGCAGCAATACACCTTTCTATTGAATCACATTTATTAGTAAAATTTGCTAAATTATTACTATTAACATCATAAGCAACAACAGCAATAATCTCACCATTAACACGAGAATCATTAGCATAAAATGCAGGATAATCAGGGTTATTAGCTCCATCATTTCCAGCTGCATAAACTTGTACTAAATTATATACACCATTATTTGCCATATTTTCAAATTTATCTACATAATTAAAATCTGAACCAAAACTTCCATTTACAACAGAAGCCCCTGTTGCAATTACATAATCATCATAATTATCAATACCATAATTAATTAATGTAGGATTTTCAGTGTCACAATCAGTTACACATAAACCATTAAGTGCCACTGATATAATTTTTGCATTTGGTGCTACGCCATGCATCTCATAATTATTTTTAGATGCGGCAATTATGCCAGCGACATGAGTCCCATGACCATCAACATCTTGAAGAGAATCAGAATGGCTTAACGGAGAATAATTAGGCAATAAATCATCATGCATAAAAACTCCTGTATCAATTACAGCAACATTTATGTTATCTCCAGCCCAATTTTTAGAATTATTAGCAAGAAATTTATATGCTTTAGATGCATTTATTGCTCCTAAAAAATTTTGAGTACCATAAATAGGGTTAAAATATTCAGTTGTTTCAAAATCAGCTTCATTACAATTATCATTGCAATCAATAGTTAAAATTTCAGTACTGTAATTTGGAAATAAATTCTCTACTACCTCCTTAGTTGAGCCACCTGAACAAGCAGACAAAATTATTAATATGAAACTATAAAAAAAGTACAATATATAATCAATCAAAACATCATAATTTAATAATATCATAAATTTAATTAAAATAACAGTTTGCATTTACAAGAATTAATTTATATTAATTTACGTCTAAACAACTGTATTTCGCCTAATATATATTAACACAAAAAAAAGGTTCAAATGGATAAAAATAAAGCACTAGAAACAGCATTAACTCAAATAGAAAGGTCTTATGGTAAAGGCTCTATAATGAAGTTAGGGCAAAAAGAAGTACAAAATATTGAAGCTGTATCAACCGGTTCAATTGCAATAGATTGGGCATTAGGAATTGGAGGCTTCCCTAAAGGAAGAATAATTGAAATTTACGGCCCTGAATCATCAGGTAAAACAACATTAGCATTAAGCACATTAGCAGAGGCTCAAAAATCAGGTGGTAATTGCGCCTTTATAGATGCTGAACATGCTCTTGACCCTGTTTATGCAGAAAAATTAGGATTAAATCTTGATGAATTAGTAATATCACAGCCAGATACTGGCGAACAATCACTTGAAATTGCTGATACTCTTGTAAGATCAGGAGCAGTTGATGTTATTGTAATTGATTCTGTAGCTGCATTAGTTCCTCGCGCTGAATTAGAAGGAGATATGGGAGATAGCCATATGGGGTTGCAAGCAAGGCTAATGAGCCAAGCACTTAGAAAATTAACAGGATCAGTTGCCAAAACTAACTGTATAGTAATTTTTATCAATCAAATAAGAATGAAACTAGGTGTAATGTTTGGATCTCCAGAAACTACAACAGGTGGAAATGCATTAAAATTCTATGCTTCTGTAAGAGTAGATATCAGAAAAAGCACTGCAATAAAAGACAAAGATGAAGTAATAGGAAATTTAACTAAAGTAAAAATAGTTAAAAACAAAGTAGCTCCGCCATTTAGAGCAGTAGAAGTAGAAATAATGTATGGCGAAGGAGTATCAAAATTAGGTGAACTTATAGATCTTGGTGTAAGAGAAGAAATAGTAGAAAAATCCGGATCATGGTATTCATATAACAATGAAAGAATTGGCCAAGGAAAAGAAAATGTAAAAGCCTTCCTAAAAGAAAACCAAGTAATGGCTGATGAAATAGAAGAAAAAATCAGAACAAAATTAGAACTTACAAATGTAAGCAAAAATAACAATTCTAATAAAAAAGAAAATAAAGAAGCTGCCTAGCTTAACGTTGGAGGAAGCAACTTTCATTGCTTCCTCCTCTGCCTTGCCCATTTACAACTTAAAAAATCAAGTTGCATAAAATATAATAATATATTACATTTTAACATGCAAGCCCAAAAATAAAAAATTTTATAATGGGTAAAAATGAATATAGATTTTGCAACATGCTACACAATAGCACTTAATGGTTTCCAAGCTAAAAAAATAATTGTACAAGCACATATCAGTGGCGGCCTTCCCTCTTTTAATATTGTCGGTCTTGGTGATAAAGCAATTAATGAATCAAAAGAAAGAATAAGGGCGGCCTTACATTTTATTGGTTTAAGTCTACCTGCAAAAAAAATCACTATTAATTTAGCTCCAGCAAATCTTGAAAAAATTGGCACGCATTTTGACTTACCAATTACAATATCTTTATTATGCGCCTTAAAAATAATAGATAATACTAAAATAAATAATTACATAATATGTGGTGAATTATCACTTGATGGCAGCATAAATCATACTAAAGCAATATTACCTGCTGCAATCTATGCAAATAAATTAGAAAAAAGCTTAATATGCTCAGAAAAAAATGCCTATGAAGCATCTATCTCAGGAAATAAAAATATTTTTGTATTTTATGGTCTAATTGATTTAATAAAATTTTTTAAAAATGAAATGAATTATAATTACAATCAAGTTAAACCAATATCAAAAAAAATTAATTACCCAGATTTTGCCAATATCAAAGGTCTAGAAATAGCAAAAAGAGCCTTTGAAATAGCTGCTATTGGAAGACATAACATATTATTAATAGGCTCACCAGGATCTGGTAAATCCATGTTAGCAAATTCTATTAGATCAATAATACCAGAGCCATCAAAAGAAGAATTACTAGAAATAGCAATGATTAAATCAATAACCACAAATATAGAAAATAATCACAAAATTTTTGAAATACCTTTCAGAGCACCACATCATTCTAGTTCAACAGCATCACTAGTTGGCGGCGGACAAAAAATTCAGGCGGGCGAAATAACCAAAGCTCATAATGGAATTTTATTTTTGGATGAATTACCAGAATTTAGAAATGATGTTTTAGAAAGCTTAAGGCAACCTTTAGAAAATAAATATATTAATATCTCAAGAGTACAAAATTCGGTAAAACTTCCAGCAAATTTTCAATTAATAGCAGCAATGAATCCATGTAAATGTGGTTATATTCAAATAAAAGAAAAAAGATGTAGCAAAGCTCCTATATGTAGTGAGAATTATCTAAAAAAAATATCCGGCCCAATATTAGAAAGAATTGATATCATAATTACTATACCTGAATATAAATATGAGTTATTTGAAAATAACAAAGAAATTGGCGAATCATCTGAAATTATTAAAAATAGAGTAATTAAAGCAAGAGCTAAACAGTCAGAAACTCTAAAAGAGTTAAAAGCAAAATATAATTCAGATCTAGAAATAAAAGATTTCGAAAATAAAATTAAAATATCAGACAAAGCAAAAGAAACATTAAAAAAAGCAAATGAAAAATTTAAGCTATCAAATAGAAATAACGTAAAAATACTTAGAGTTGCTAAATCTATAAGTGATTTAAATAACAGCGATATAATTGGTTCAAAAGAATTGCTTGAAGCATTAAACTATAAAATAAATCTATAAAAATACTAAAAATCTAAATTAATTATGTAGATTCTAGATTATTTATCTTTTTTACTCTTCTTTTTAACTCTTTCCTTAGTATTTCTAACCTTAGCTAGTGTCTTATCTAATGATAAATCATCATTAACATCAATAGAACTCTCTTTATAAGCCAACATACCATTTATTTCAGGTATAAATTCATTATCATCTGAATCAATAACATCATCTTGTAACTTTTCCTTTACCAACCTTCCCTTAATATCAGCACCTGATTCAACATTTAAAAAATTATAATGTAATGAACCCTCAATATCTCCAAATGAAGTTATAGAAACATTTCTTGCTCTCATAACACCATTAACCTTACCATTGATAATCAAATTATCAGCATAAATATCTCCTTTTATATCTGCACCTTTTCTAATAGTTACAAAAGAACATTTAATATTGCCCTCAACCTTACCACCTATTTCTATTGAACCGTTACTAATTAAATCTCCTTTAATATTCATATCTGAGACAATAATGGAAGGTATAGATCTTGAATTTGCAAAGTCAGAAAGCTTTACAATATTTGCATTATTAATTGAAGATGATTTTTTCTTAGAAAACATAACGACCTGCTTTTACAAAATTTTCTGGATTATATGGTTTATCATTGTAACGTATCTCATAATGTAAATGAGGGCCTGTACTTCTTCCACTACTACCCTGCAACGCAATAACATGATTTCTATCAACAGCCTCTCCTTTCTTTACAAAAATCTTTTTTAAATGACCATATCTGGTAATAATTCCAAATCCATGATCAATTTCTATAAAATTACCATAATTTCCTTTTCTACCTGAAAATTTTACAATACCAGGTGCAGTAGAATATATTTTAGCTCCAAGAGGACCAGCAAAATCTGTACCGAAATGTTGCCCCTTACGTCTAGTAACAGGATCAACTCTAGTTCCATATCTTGATGAGATATAATATCTCTTCATAGGAGATTTAAATGGAATAGAATTAAAAATCTTTTCAAGATGCATCAACTGACCAATATTTTCAGAGAAGTGAAAATTCTCATCAACATTCATATCGTTTAAATTAACAGTTGAAATATTATCAGTATCAGGTCCACCTTGATTTTTAAAATCAGAAAAACCATTGTTATTTTCTTTTGAAATAAGATTTTCTTTATAATCTAAATTTTTAAATTTTAGTCCCGTCATAGCAATTAGATTTTTAAGTTTTGCTATACGTTCAGTTGCATTAACATTAATATTATCAACAACTTTATTTTTTATATCAACAGCAACTCTTTTATGAATATTATTGGCGCCAAAGGGATTTTTTATATCTTTAATATTATATGAAACATTTTTTCTGTCTGACTTTTTAGTACCCTTATCTTTATTATAATCAAATTCTTTAACAGTACTAAAATATTCGTTAAGTTTTACAAGATTACTTTGTAGATTATCAATTTTTGTCTGTAAATCAAGGTTAATAAGGTTAGCTTGATAAACCTCAGCCTCTTTTTTAGAGACTATTTGCTTATAGGAGAAATATTGTCCGCTTGAAAATGAAACCCATGAAATAAAACCAAAAACTCCAAAAAAAAGCAAAGCCTGAGTTGATGAAGATAAAGGATAATTCTTTATTTTTTCATCTGTTATAACTAATATTCTTCTTTTTCTAAAGATTTTATTAAACATTTTCTTTGTAAATTAGCTTTATCTTATAACTCAAAATAGCATAATTAATCAAGCTAAAAATAAAAAAACTTTAGCTTAGGCACAACTATAAGTAGTATAAAAAAACAATATTTACAGATAGATAGCGCTTATTTAACAAATTTTACAACTTCAAGTTGCAATGCTAGCCTTTAGTACCATAATTTGGAGCTTCTCTGGTAATTGTAATATCATGAGGATGAGATTCTTTTAAAGCTGCATTTGTAATTTTAATAATTTTTACTTTCATTTTCATAGCATCCAAGCTTTTCTTACCACAATAACCCATAGAAGCCCTTAAACCACCAACTAATTGATGTAAAACTTCAGAAACAGTTCCCTTATAAGGAACTCTTCCTTCAACACCCTCAGGAACAAGTTTTTGTGTCTTCTTGACATCCTGTTGAAAATAACGATCAGCCGAACCTTTAGCCATAGCAGTTATTGAGCCCATTCCTCTATATAATTTATATGATCTACCTTGATATAAAATTATCTCACCAGGTGATTCCTTAGTACCAGCAAGCATCCCACCAACCATTACACAATCTGCACCAACCGCTATAGCTTTTGCAATATCACCAGAATATTTTATTCCTCCATCAGCAATAACAGGTATTTTTTTCGCCTTACAATATTTAGCTATATCTTGAATTGCTGATAATTGCGGTACACCAACACCTGCAACAACTCTTGTTGTACATATAGAACCAGGTCCAATTCCAACCTTTACTGCATCAGCACCTGCTTGAATCAATAATTTTGCAGCTTCAGATGTTGCTATATTCCCTGCAATAACCTGAATATCAAAATCTTTTTTAATTTTTTTTACCACCTCAATCACCCCCTTAGAATGACCATGAGCTGTATCCACAACTAATATATCTGCACCAGCAGAATATAAGGCCTCAGCCCTTTCATAAAAATCACTACCAACACCAACAGCAGCAGCTACTCTTAATCTACCCAAAGAATCTTTAGCAGCATTAGGAAATTCCTTAGATTTTTGAATATCTTTAACAGTTATTAAACCAACACATTCATTCTTGGAATTAACAACTAATAATTTTTCAATTTTAAATTTCTGCAATAATTCTTTAGCTTCTTTATCACTAACATCAGATGTAACTGTAACTAAATTATCTTTAGTCATTACATCACTTACTTTTTTTGTTTTATCTGCAACAAATCTTACATCTCTATTTGTAATAATCCCTTTTAAAATTTTATTTTTATTAACTACAGGTATGCCAGATATATGGTGCTTTTCCATTAATTTAAGAGCATCACGAATCAAAGCATCAGGTTCGATAGTAATTGGGTTTACAACCATTCCAGATTCAAATTTTTTGACCTTAACAACTTCTTCCTTTTGCTTAGCTATGGAAAGATTTTTATGAATACAACCTATACCACCATTTTGTGCCATTGCAATTGCCATATCAGCCTCAGTAACACTATCCATTGCCGCTGATATAATTGGCGTATTAAGCTTAATTTTCTTAGTAATTCTAGTTGATATATCTACCTGATGAGGCAAAACTTCAGAATAATCAGGAACTAATAAAACATCATCAAAAGTTAAATATTCTTTAATTTCTTTCACTTATAACCTTAAATCTTTTGCTAAAAATAACCTATATTTCGTTATTTGAAAGAAATTTATAGTATTAGTTGATATTTTATATTTTCAAAGCAGCAATAAAAGCAGATTGCGGAATATCTATTTTACCTATTGAACGCATTTTTTTCTTTCCTTTCTTTTGCTTTTCTAGCAATTTTCTTTTTCTACTAACATCACCACCATAACATTTAGCAGTAACATCTTTTCGCATTGCAGAAACTGTTTCTCTTGCAATAATTTTCCCTCCAATTGCTGCTTGAATTGCTATTTTAAATAATTGCCTTGATATTAATTCTTTTAATTTTTCACATAATGCCCTCCCCTTCCTTTCAGATTGAGATTTATGCACAATTAAAGCCAAAGCATCAACAGGATCTCCGTTAACCATTATATTTAATTTAACTAAATCACCTTGCTTATAACTATCCAACTCCCAATCAAAAGAAGCATAACCGCTTGATATAGATTTTAATCTATCATAAAAATCAAAAACAATTTCATTAAGTGGTAACTCGTAAACCACCATAACTCTAGATCCCACATAGCTCAAATCTTTCTGCACACCTCTTTTATCTGTACATAATTGTAATACTCCTCCTAAATATTGCTCTTCAACAAAAATAGTAGCCTTAATCCATGGCTCTTCAATGTGAGAAATATGTACAGGGTCAGGCATATCTGCAGGATTATGAACCTCGATCATTTCAGCGTCATTTTTAAAAACTTTATATACAACTGAAGGAGCTGTAGTTATTAAATCCAGATTAAATTCTCTATCCAACCTCTCTTGAACAATTTCAAGATGTAACAAACCAAGAAAACCACAACGAAAACCCAAACCCAAAGCACCTGATGATTCTGGCTCAAATTCAAGGCTGGCATCATTTAATTTTAGTTTAAATAACGAGTCCTTTAATTTGTCATACTCACCCTGATCAATAGGATATATACTACAAAATACAAAAGATTTAACCTCTTTAAACCCAGGTAATACATCAACTTCTAAATTTTCATAACTAATAGTATCTCCTATTTTACAATCTGCTAAATCTTTAATAGAAGCATTAATAAAACCAACCTCACCTGCTTCCAAAAATTTTGTTTTTACTTTTTTAGGAACAAAATAACCAACTTCATCTACTTCATATTTTGCATCAGTAGCTAACATTTTTATTTTTTTATTAATCTCTAACTTACCCTCAAATATTCTTGTTAAGAGAATAACACCAAGATATGTATCATACCAACCATCAACCAATAATGCTTTAAGAGGCTTATCAACATCAACCTTTGGAGCTGGAATAAACTCAATAATAGCAT
>Ga0181585_10000841_pt1 | contig 26515 bp, 15 predicted proteins | sample 071ome_29_FD_132469 | JGI IMG/M metagenome (GOLD analysis project Ga0181585, IMG submission 132469) | Coastal salt marsh microbial communities from the Groves Creek Marsh, Skidaway Island, Georgia - 071407BT metaG (megahit assembly) | ecosystem: Environmental > Aquatic > Marine > Intertidal...
CATTGCCAGCATTTGTGCGGGCTGGGTTCCGGGTTAGGTCGCTCAGATAAATGATCTCCTCGTCCGCCTTGCGGACCAGACAGAATTCGGCTTATCGCCCCTTTGAAACCCTTTCAAGCCTCCTCTCAAGCTCCGTGTATGGGGTGAGAGGATGTGTTTCCAAAGAGTCACTTTTCCTTCTCACAAAAGAATCGTTTCTGCTATAAAGTGTTCATCTCTTGAGTCAAAACCTTATGAAGATGCTTCCCAAAGACCACCTGTTCTCTCTTGCATGCTTTCTTGTCCTGGCCGGGTGTATTTTACCGAAACCTCTGAGTGCTACCGAAGCGTTTGAAGTGGGTCGCGATCGTCGAGACAGCTTGCCCGGAGGGAAGGAAGCGGATGGGATTGTCGGTGATTTTATTATGCGGAACAATCTGATCGAGGCTGTGATTTCCAGTGATGCTCCCTTGCGCAAGGCAGACATGGGCGGCTGGTGGGATGCGGTGAGCCCTGGTTGTCTGTATGATTTGACCCTTCTAGGAGCGGACAATGATCAATTGACGGTTTTCTCTCCTTCCAATCAGAGAGGTCCGGTTTCCCACGTCCGGTTGGTGGAGGATGGGGCGCAGGGTGAGGCCGTGATTGAGGTGCTTGTTTCGGCGGCCAGTCATGATGGCGTGGAAATCAGGCATGTCTACCGGCTCAAGGATGATTGGCACGGATTGGTGGTGGAAACCCATCTGGATAACCAGTCTTCATCGGATTACGAGTGGGATCCCGCCGATCAGTGGAAGCCCACTCAAGACCGCACGACGGCTGCGAACATCATCACATGGGATGCGATCGATCCAGCGGACAAATGTGGGTATGCCGTGAGCTGGTTGGACCTGGATGGTTTTGAGACCCCGGGTACGGAGCTCATGAAACTCAAGCCGGGTGAAAGGGTTTCCTATGCGCGTGCGGTTGCGGTCGCGACCTCACCTTTGGAGGCCTTTGGGTTTCTCGCTTCGCTCAAGACCCCTTATGGACGGCTGGTAGGACAGGTCAAGGATCCGGAAGGAAGGGGGATTGGCACTGCAGTCATTGAGTTTCAGCGCGACGAGGTGAGCTTGCGTCACTATCCCGATGATGAGGGGGAATGGAATCTACAGTTACCCTCGGGGTCCTATCAGATGCGCATCATGGATCAGGGTCGCAGTGAGCTTGCTCAGGCAGTGAACATCGAGGCCGACCAGGTGATGCCCGTGTCCTTGACGATGGGGCAGGCTTCTAAGATACATTTTGACGTGCGGGATGAGGCCGGTCGATCCCTTCCATGCAAGGCCCAGTTCCTTGGGGTGGAACCCACACCATCGCCCAATCTGGGGCCTGAAAATCGCGCTCATGGATGTAAGGACCAATACCACAGTGAAAGCGGGCTTTTTTCCGTTGCCCTGTCACCGGGAAGCTACCGTGTGGTGGTGACCCACGGGGTTGAATTTTCTCATGTCAGTCAAGTGATCACTTTGAAGGAAGGCGGCAGTGAGCACCTTTCGGTCACACTGAAACGATTGGTGGACACCACCGGTTGGGTCAGCACTGATTTCCACAATCATTCGACCCCGAGTGGCGACAACCATACCAAGACCGATGATCGCATCATCAACCTGGCCGCCGAACAGGTGGAATTTGCTCCAACGACTGAGCACAACCGACTCTATGACTGGACACCGCACATTGAGGCGCTCGGGCTGAGCGCGTTTCTGCACAGTGTGCCGGGGGTAGAGTTGACCGGTTCTGGAACTCACTTCAACGCCTTTCCCTTCACTCCCGAGCCGGACACTCAGGATTATGGGGCACCCCAATGGCAGAAGGACCCGCGGCTGAACCCCATCGTGCTTCGCGACTTTCAGGGTGTCCTGCCGGAGCGGTGGGTGCATCTCAATCACCCCGACACCGTGGCCGTCTTTGTGGATCGGGACGGTGATGGGCTGCGTGACAACGGTTATCCGGGGCTGGGTGATCTGGTGGATGCCGCTGAAGTCTGGGGGTTGAATATTCTGGCTGATGCTCCGTATTACATCGGAGAGTCCGCCAATAAAGTGCCGATCGTACGAAACCACCGTGAGTTCATATGGCGACAATGGCTCAATACCGGAAAGCAGCTTTGGTGTCTCTCGGTTTCCGATGCGCATTCGGTCCATGGTAACGGAGTCGGGGGATGGCGCACGTATGTGCCATCTTCCACGGATGAGCCTGACAAGCTGGATTGGAAAGAGATCGTCCGCCACGCAAAGGCTGGGCGGATGATGATGACGACCGGCCCCTTCTTGGAGGTGCAAACCGAGGATGGGCAAATCTCAGGGGGCGCCACCCGTGCCCAAGGCTCCATTGGCTTGAAGGTCAAGGTGCAGTGCACGGACTGGGTGCAGATCGATCGGATTCAGGTGCTGGTCAATAGTCGCAAGGTGCCTGCCTTGAACTACACACGAAAGACGCACCCTGAATGGTTTGGTGATGGAGTGGTTCAGTTTGACCAACATCTTCAGGTGCCATTGAGTGAGGACAGTCACCTGATTGTCGTGGCCTATGGGGAGGAGAGTGATTTGTCCATCGGCTACGGTAGTAGCACACAGGCCTCCTGGAAACCCTGTGCCTACCACAATCCCATCTATGTGGATGTGGATGGCAATGGCTTTCAGGCCAACGGCGACACCTTGGGGTGGGAGTTGCCTGTGAAGCGTCTTGATGTCGAAGAGGTGCAGGCCATGATCCATCAGCGGACCCGGTAAGCTTATCTGGAGCCCTGCATCTCAGATCGGCTCTGCATGCCCTGTGATGGTGAGAATGCTTCCTCTGGTAGGGGGACCTCCCACTGAAACAAGAGATCTTCCAGTAAAGCACGTATTTCGGGATCCTGTTCCAGGCGAGAGATCTCCTTGAGGGAATCCACAGCCTCTGAGCTTTTTCCCAGCTCCCTGAGGGCAATGATGGCCATTTCCTTCACATGAACGTTCTCTTCATTCTCGAGGCACGCTACCACCTCATGGCGCCAGCCAGCGCCTTCAGGCCCCTTTTCTGCGATGAGAATCAAGCCGTCCATGCGGTCCTGCATGCTGGGGGAGGCCAGGAGACGCGTGGGACGGGCGAAAGAGAGGACACCGAAAAACCAAAGGCCATAGATCCCTGTGAGCACCAAAGCGAGCAACAGAGTGACATGGCGAATGGTTTTTGTCGAAAAACTCATGTGGACGGAGCGCTCTGAAACTGGTGGCGCAGATCCTCCACCCGACGCCGATTGGCGTTCATGTCCCAATAACCCAGCCTGGAGGCGGATCGAACATGAATGACGGCTTCTTCCTCGCAGAGCAGACTGTGGAGATCGTCCCGAAAGCGAAACCAGCGTGTGCGGAAAACCGCATGCAGGTTTCGTTCTTCCTGGACGACCTGGATGACCAGGGGGTGGGTTTCAATGAGCTGAGACCACTGCTTCCAAGCCCTCTCAGGGCATCCGCCAAAGGCGATGGGGGGAATGCTTTGCCATGCAGAAGGAGCCTGACTGCTGACGCAATTAGGAGAGGCTGGGCACTGGGGCAGATCCATCATTCCCTGGCAACCTTCCCGCTTTTGCTCCAATGATCAAGGCCGGATATCGAAGGTCAGGGTCTGAGTGTCTCCAAACTGCGCACGGTAGGTGCCTGGTTGTGCGGGGTGGACCCCACCCAAGGCGCCGCTGATGATGAGCGTGCCGGCCGGCAAGGTATGACCGTTTCGCGTCAGCTGGTTCATGATTTTCATGAGGTTTGAAAACTGTCCTCCCTTGGCTGCAGAGCCTGATACCTCGTGCAGAAGGGTCTTCTGGTGATGAAGGGTCATTTTCAACCTGTCCGGATCGAGGGTGTCTGGAGACACCTCTTCGCCCACCAGATAGTAGAAGGATCCAATGTTCGAAGCAATGGTCTGAAAGAGGGGTTGTGAGCTCTCTTCGGAAGGTCGTTGTCGTGGGAGCTCAATCACGGGTACGATCGCTGAAACCGCTTCCCTTGCCTGTTCGGGAGTCAGAATTTCATACTGAATGTCGACGGCAATCCGATAGCCAATTTCGGTCTCGATGGCCACGGGGCCTGTCTCAGCCAGCGAGAGGGTGAGGGGCCGGCTGGTATCTCTGGCGCCCGAGAGGGGGAGGACTCCGACAAGGGGCCCTTCGAGGCCCATTTTTTCCTGGGCAGCAGCCGAGGCGGCAGCCCCTTTGAATCCACCTACCTGATGAGGCGGCAGATGCCTTCTGAGCCAACGATTTTGAGCCTCGTAGGCTTCTTCCATGGAGGCATGGGGACTCCACGGATCCACCGCTGGGATGGGGCGTGATGCGTCCAGAGCCTCCTCCAGTGCGGTGACATAACGGCGGACATACCACTGATCATGGTGACCAATGGCTTGAAGCCAATGCGCGAAATTCTGATGCCACTGGCCAATGGGCAGGTGGCTGGGCCTCACACCGAATCCATGTACCCCATGCTGAAAAAGGTGGCACTCCACGGGGACCTTCGCCGCCTTCAAGGCCGATGCCAGATGCAGGCTGTTTTGGGACTGGTCCTCCAAGGCGTGCACTAGAAACAGTGGAGGCATGTGGCTTCCGAGGTGATCCCTGAAATGCTGCTTCAGCTCTCCGCTTCTCCTTTCCAGTAAGCCTCCGCTGTAAATCAGCCCGGCAAAATCAAGGTGGCAGGAAAATGCATCGGTGGCGTCCAAGGGTGGATAAAGGCGCTTGCTCTGACGCGTGCTCAACCACAAACCAATTTCACCTCCTGCTGAGAAACCCAAGCAGCCCAAAGATTGAACGTCCCCCTCCCATTGGTCGGCATGCTGCCGCATGAGGCTGATGGCTCGCTGAGCATCCATGGCGCCAGAAAGGGCAGGTCCCGGTACCCGATACTTCAGGACACCTGCAACGATGCCTTGACGATTGAGCCACTGGGCAACCTCCAATCCCTCATGCTCGTAGGCCAGGCGCTGCATGCCACCTCCGGGGATGACGAGCATCATCGTTCCGGTCAAAAGCCGCTTATCCGGACAGTAGATCTCCACCGAAGGCCGAGCGATTTCGGTCAGCTGGTAAAAGGGTCGAGGACGGTTTTCCAGGCGCCGCTCGGGCCCCTTGGCTCGTGTTTGACCGGGTGCCTTGCCCTCCGGCCAGAGGAGGAAGGTGTGATCCGCTTCCAGAGCATGGACGGAGCTCCAAAGGATCGGCGTCCCTAGCATGAAAGTCCACACAAGGGCTTTGTGGATGAATGGCATCGGATTCATGGGTAGGTTCGGAGGGATGGGTTCACTCAAAACCGGTTCGCAGGTCATTCCATCAGGGGTTGGGTTGATCATAATCGCCAAGGTGGCGGATCCAGATGTTTCGAAATCGCACCGGGTTCCCATGTTCATACAATTCGATGGTTCCCTTGGGAGGGTGCGGCCTGGAATAATCTCCCACAGCCCGATAAGGGGTGTTCCCGTAGAAATCCTTTCGATGATGTACCACGATGCCGTTGTGCATGACGGTAATGTGCGCGCGTTTGATGAGTTTGCCTTCAGCATCCCAGCGGGGCCCTTCAAAGACAATGTCGTAGGTTTGCCATTGTCCGGGCGGTTTGGAGGCGTTTTTCAGCGGTGGTTGTTGTCCATACATGGCCGCCACCATGCCGTCGGCATAGGTCTCGTTCTGATAACTGTCCAGAATTTGGATTTCATATCGTCCGAAAATATTCACGCCGTTGTTGCCGCGTCCTTGGCCCTTGCCCTCGACTTTTTCGGGTGTGGCAAATTCCAGGTGGAGTTGGAAGTCACCAAAGGAATCGCGGGTGCGGATGCGCCCCGAGCGTGTGGTTTCCATGTAACCGTTTTCCAGTTTCCAGTCGACCTTGTCATTGCGTCCGGTCCATTGGCTGAAGTCGGTGCCATCAAAGAGAATGACGGCATCGGAGGGTGCTGGGGCCTGATGGCTGAAGTGCTCACCGGGAGTGACCACAGGAGGTTTGGGCCGGTTGGGATCATGTACATGCCATTTACCATTGGGTTGCATGGGGGTATCGGTGAAACCTTCGGCGGCTTGGCACGTCAGGGTGAGGATTCCGCTCAGAAGCGTCTGAGCTGTCAGGCTTTTGAAGGCGTGGAATGTCTGGTGATGCATGGTTCTCGTTTTTTCGAATGGGGCAAAGGGTTGGATTGGGACCGATGGCTGATGAATCCTCTGACCCAGGTGCGGTCTGCATGTTGCTTCCATTGGACAGACAAAGAGGTTCAGGGAAACGTGTGATGCTCAAAAATTAAGTGAGGGTTGAACTCCGTGCAACGGCAAAGAGATGAAACCCTTTCCCATGATAGGCATGACTGCAAAAAAAGGCGGCCCGAAAGAGGACCGCCTTCTGAGATGATTATACGTCTCGAACCATCAATATCGATAGTGTTCGGGCTTGTAAGGGCCTTCGACCGCCACACCGATGTAGTCGGCCTGCTCCTTGGTGAGCTGGGTCAGTTGGACGCCCAATTTCGCCAGATGGAGACGCGCCACTTCCTCATCCAAAACCTTTGGAAGGACGTACACACCCGGCTTGTTGCTGCCACGTTTTTCCCAAAGATCTAGCTGCGCGAGCGTTTGATTGGCGAAGCTGCTGGACATCACAAAGGACGGGTGGCCAGTGGCGCAACCCAGATTGACCAGTCGACCTTCGGCCAGCATGAAAATGGATCTCCCATCTTCCAGGAAATATTGATCCACCTGAGGCTTCACGGTGACGCGTTTGACCCCTTAGGCGCTGTTGAGCCGGTCGACCTGGATTTCGTTATCAAAGTGACCAATGTTGCAGATAATGGCCTGGTCCTTCATGGCGAGCATGTGCTCCAGCGTGATCACATCCTTGTTGCCTGTGGTTGTCACGTAGATGTCGGCTTCGCCCAGGGTGGATTCTACGGTGGTGACTTCGAAACCTTCCAGGACGGCTTGAAGGGCATTGATTGGATCAATTTCAGTGACAATCACCCGGGCACCAAATCCGCGCATGGACTGAGCGCAGCCTTTGCCTACATCACCGTAACCTACTACCACGACGACCTTGCCTGCCACCATCACATCGGTGGCTCGTTTGATGCCATCGGCCAGCGATTCGCGGCAGCCATAGAGATTGTCGAACTTGGACTTGGTGACCGAATCGTTCACATTGATGGCAGGGATCAGAAGGCTGCCTTCCTGCTGCATCTTGTAGAGACGGTGCACACCGGTGGTGGTTTCCTCGGAAACGCCCTTGAGTTCCTTGACCATTTCATGCCAGCGGTAGGGGTTTTCCTTATGTACCTCCTTGAGGAGATCCTTGATGACCTGTTCCTCGTGGTTGTCAGAAGGGGTGTTCACCCAATCGCTACCTTCCTCCAATTCGTAACCCTTGTGAATGAGCAGGGTGGCGTCGCCACCATCATCGACAATGAGCTGTGGCCCGGTGCCGTCGGCATGACTCAGCGCCTTGTAAGTGCACCACCAGTATTCTTCCAGGGTTTCTCCTTTCCATGCAAAGACTGGGTAGCCTGCCTCTGCGATGGCGGCAGCAGCGTGGTCCTGAGTGGAAAAAATATTGCAACTTGCCCAACGCACGGTGGCTCCCAGATCTGACAGAGTCTCGATGAGAACGGCTGTCTGGATCGTCATGTGCAGCGAACCAGTGATGCGAACCCCCGCCAGGGGTTTGTCGGCCGCATGTTTCTCTCGGATGGCCATGAGGCCGGGCATCTCCTTTTCTGCGATGCTGATTTCCTTGCGACCCCAATCGGCCAATGCGAGATCGGCTACCTTGTAGTCCTGAGTGGTGGGTATGGTTTCTGTAGATGTTTGACTCATGATGGTATCGATTTAAAAACGTGGTGAGGGGATCAGGCTCGAAGAGCCTTCTTCAGTGCGGTTGCCTTGTTGGTTTTCTCCCAGGTGATGGCCTTGGGATCATCGACCTTGCCAAAGTGGCCGTAATTGGTAGTTGCTCCGTAAATAGGCCTCAACAAATTCAGCTGCTTGACGATGTCGGCTGGCTTGAAGCTGAAAACACTCTGCACCGCCTGGGTGATGGCCTCGTCGCTGGCGATTCCCGTTCCGAAGGTGTCGACTGCAACCGATACCGGATCCGGGTAACCTATGGCGTAGGCGAACTGCACCTCGCATCGACTGGCCAAGCCAGCAGCAACCACGTTCTTGGCGACGTAACGGCCCATGTAGGCGGCACTTCGATCGACCTTGCTGGGGTCCTTGCCTGAGAAGGCCCCTCCGCCGTGGCGTCCCATGCCGCCATAGGTGTCGACAATGATTTTCCTTCCGGTGAGGCCGGCATCCCCTTGAGGTCCACCTACGACAAACCGCCCCGTTGGGTTGACCAGATACTGGGTCTTGCGGGTCAGGAGGCGTTTGGGAAGGACCTTGTGAACAATCTTCTTGGTGATGAAGTCGTGGATTTGTTTGTGGGAGACGTCATCGGTGTGCTGAGTGCTGACGACAACGCTTGTGATCTCCACCGGCTTGCCATTTTCATAACGCACCGAACATTGCGACTTGGCATCAGGCCTCAGCCATTTGGCTTTGCCGCTTTTGCGAACGCGCGTCAGCTCCCTGCCGACACGGTGGGCAAACATGATGGGGGCTGGCATCAACTCAGGGGTTTCATCACAGGCAAAACCAAACATCAGACCCTGGTCGCCTGCCCCTTGTTCGGCCGTGGCCTTACCTTTGGCCGCCTTGGCATCCACACCTTGAGCGATATCACCGCTTTGTGAGGTGAGGTAATTGTTGATGAACACCTTGTCTGCGTGGAATACGTCGTCGTCGTTGGTGTAGCCGATACCTCGAATGGCTTCTCGAACCACTTGGTTGTAGTCAAAGTTGGCCTTGGTGGTGATTTCACCACCGATCACGACCACATTACTTTTGACAAACGTTTCGCAAGCCACTCGGCTCGATTTGTCTTGTGCGAGGCAGGCATCCAGAATGGCGTCGGAAATGGTATCGCAAACCTTGTCAGGATGGCCTTCGCCGACGGATTCCGAAGAGAAAATGTAATTTTTGCTCATAAATGGGTGTGTATGGATTCGAGTTGCCAATTAACATATTGACGTATCTTGATTAGATGATATTACCAATTTGGCTTCCGTCAATGGATTATTGCTCCCCCAGTCTGAGGGAGCATGGTTGTCGCCCATCAGCCCATGAAAACCGACCTGCTTGCTTCCTTGAGACTCATTGCCGATCCTACCCGGCTGAGACTCATTGCCTTGCTCGAGAAGGATGAACTTTCCGTCAACGAGATTCAGGAGGTCACCCACATGGGGCAATCGAGAATCAGTACGCATCTCGCTCAGCTTCAAAAAGAGGGCTTCGTTCAATCCCGAAGGGATGGCAAACGGGTCTACTATGGGCTTTGTAAGGGCTCCCAGGCTCCGGATACCCAGGTCCTGCAGCTGGCGCTCAAAGCGGGACATACTCTGGAGCATTTTGAAGCAGATAATATCAACCTGGGGCGCATCCTCGATCGACGTCAAAATCAGGCGAAGCTTTTCTTTAATGAGGTCGCCGGGCGCTTTGATCGTCGCTACGGTCCGGGTCGCAGTTGGCAGGCTTTTGGTCAGATGCTTCTGCGCATGATGCCAGCTCTGGATATTGCCGATTTGGGCTCTGGTGAGGGGCTTCTGGCCGAGCTGCTGGCTCTGAATGCGAAGTCAGTGATCGCCGTCGACAACAGTCCGAGCATGGTCGAGTATGGAAAGCGAAAGGCCCAAGAAAACGGATTGCCCCATCTGCATTTCCGATGTGGCAATCTGGAGGATCCTCCCTTGGACGACGCGTCCGTGGATGTGGCTATTCTCAGTCAGGCCCTGCATCATGCCGACGATCCTTCGCGCGCCATTGCTTCGGCCCACCGTATACTCAGACCGGGGGGTAGGCTACTGATCCTGGATCTCCTGAAGCATGAATTCTCGGACGCGCGCACCCTGTATGGCGATCTCTGGCTCGGTTTCGATGAAAGTGAGCTGGTCCAGTGGTTGGAGGGAGCCGGCTTTGAATCCATTGATATCGAAACGGTTGCCAAGGAAGAAAACCCACCTTTTTTTCAGACCATCTTGGCGGCGGCCCTTCGGCCTGCTTCCTCCTGATCCCTCACCCACGCATGCCCATGGGTGGTTCAGTGGTTTTCCTTGCGATCCACCCATGAGTGGAAGGTTTATCTCTTGGGAGGAATTGGCATTTTTATTGCTATGATTCATCCATGCAAGATCTCCTGAGATACCGTCTATCTGGGCTAACAACCTTACTGCTGTGGCTGGCCCTTTCCATGGGGAGCCTGCAGGGTCAGATCCTGATTTCGGAATGGATGGCCAGTAATGGAGACAGCTCGGTGGACGAAGATGGAGAGAGTTCGGATTGGGTGGAGATCTGGAATCGAGGGAATCAATCCATCTCACTTGAGGGCTTTTCGCTTTCGGTCAATATCGAAGATCTCAGGCAATGGGTCTTCCCTGCCATCACACTGTCATCGGGGCAGCGAATGCTTGTTTGGGCTTCGGGCAAGGATCGCGTGGATCCTACACTTCCCTTGCATACCAATTTTAGGTTAGACGCTGATGGTGGATCTCTGTGGCTTTGGTATTCCGACGGCCAAACCCTGGTCAGTGCTTATGAGGATTATCCCAAACAGCGAAGAGACGTTTCCTATGGTCTGGATGACAGCGGTCAAAACCGATTTTTTCTGCAACCCACACCCGGTCAAGCCAACGCTAGCGGCGTCCTGGGATTTGTGGCCGATACCCAATTCAGTATCGATCGGGGTTTCTACACGGAGCCGTTCTCCCTGATCATCTCCAGTCAAACCGAGGGTGCCTCCATTCGTTACACGACCGATGGTACGATGCCGACCTCTCAGCGGGGCAATGTGTATACCCGTCCCATTACCATCGATCAGACAACGACCCTGCGGGCCATTGCCTACCGAGACGGATTTGAACCTTCCAACGTCGATACACAGACCTACCTATTCCTCCAGGATGTCATTCGGCAGGCCTCTGATGGCCGGGCCCCGACCGGTTGGCCCACCCGATGGGGATCCAATACGGTGGATTATGGCATGGATCCCGCCGTGGTCGATGATCCAGCTTATCGTGACACCATCATCGATGACATGCAGACCCTTCCGAGCTATTCGATTGTCATGAACCTCGATGATTTCTTCGGAAGCTCGGGGATTTACTCCAACCCCGGGCAGGATGGGAGGGACTGGGAGAGACCCTGCTCGGTGGAACTGATTCATCCGGGGGGGGAAAGGGGGTTCCAAATCAACGCCGGCATTCGCGTGCGCGGTGGTTTCAGCCGCAGCACCAGCAATCCCAAGCATGCGCTACGTTTGTTTTTTAGAAATGAATATGGTGCGGGCAAATTGAATTACCCCGTTTTTGGACCCGACGCCACCCAGTCCTTTGACGGTTTCGATTTGCGGACCTTCCAAAACTACTCCTGGAGCTTTCAAGGAGATTCCCGAGGGATCTTCCTCAGGGACGTCTTCAGTCGCGACGTCCAGTTGGCCATGGGGCATCACGCGGAACGAGGCGATTATGTGCACCTCTACATCAACGGCATGTATTGGGGGCTCTACAATACGGTCGAACGCCCCGAGGCTTCCTATGCGGCTTCTTACTATGGCGGCCAGAAAGAGGACTACGACGTTATCAAGGTTGAGGCTGGCCCCTACACCATCAATGCGACCGATGGGAATACCCGCGCATGGCGAGAGCTTTTCAACGCCTCACGTACTGGTTTTGGGAGCATGGAAGCGTATCAAAAGGTCCTGGGGAACAACCCGGATGGTACGCCCAATCCTGATTACCCGGTGCTGGTGGATCCTGTCAATCTGATCGATTACATGCTGGTGATTCTCTACGGGGGCAATCTGGATGCTCCGATCTCGAATTTTCTTGGGAACACCCGACCGAATAATTTCTATTCCGTCCGAAGCCGTTCCGGGGAACAGGGTTTTCAGCATTTTGTCCACGATGCGGAACACACTCTGCTGAACGTGAACGAAAACCGGCTCGGGCCCTACACAGCTGGAAACACCTTTACCTATTTCAACCCTCAGTATCTCTGGCAGCAGTTGCAGACCAATGAGGAGTTTACCCTTTTGATAGGAGACCGGATCCATCGACATCTTTTCAACGATGGTGCCCTGACGACTGAAAAGGCCACCGAGTTGTTTCTGAAACGCAAAGATCAGATTGATCGCGCCGTGGTGGCAGAATCCGCACGATGGGGAGATTCCAAGCGGTCCAATCCCTTTACCCGTGACAGGGAATGGATTTCTTCGATCAACTCGGTGCTCAACAGTTTTATCGCGCGCCGTTCCAGCATTCTTCTCAATCAACTCAAGTCACGCAATCTCTACCCCGATACCGATGCTCCCATTTTTAATCAATTTGGGGGGGTGGTCCCCGGTGGATTCACACTTCGGATGGATGGAGGCAACGCCACTGAAATCGTGTACACCCTTGATGGGAGTGATCCTCGCCTGTTGGGGGGCATGCGGTCTCCTTCTGCCAGAAGTTACCAGCAGGGTGTTCGGCTTACGGAACATGCTCGGGTCAAAGCTCGAGGCCTTCGTTCAGGGCAATGGAGCGCATTGGCCGAGGCGGCCTTTGTCATCGATCGTGATTTCACCGATTTGATGATCAGTGAAATCATGTATCACCCTTCTGGAGAAGATGGGGTGGATGGAGATGTCTTTGAGTTCATTGAAGTTAAGAATGTCTCCAACCAAGTGATGGCGATGGGTGGCATTCATTTTATCCAAGGGATTGATTATACCTTCGAGGATGGAGTGGAACTGGCACCGGGTGCCTTTGCGGTTTTGGTGCAGGATGCAGAGGCTTTTGCCTCGCGTTACCCCGGAGTCCCTATAACGGGTGTGTATCAAGGGCGACTTAACAACGGCGGTGAGGATGTGGTGCTGGTGCATGCTTCGGGAGCCCCCTTGACCCAGGTCCGCTATGGGGATGGAGAGCCATGGCCCATCCTGGCGGATGGAGAAGGTTTCTCATTGGTGCCGCTTCAAACCCTCTCCATGGAACCCCAGGACGAGGCGCTGCGTTGGCGGGCATCCAGCATTCGGGGAGGGACCCCCGGACGGGATGATTTCATGCAGGAAATCCCTCCGGTGGTGATCACAGAATTGCTCGCCCACACGGATTTGCCCTTGATGGACGCCATCGAGCTGTTCAACCCGTTGGACCAGCCGGTGGATGTGAGTGGTTGGTATGTAACCGATGATCGATCCAAACCTGGGAAATATCGATTGCCCTCTGGGAGTGTCATTCCCGGGAAATCTTATTGGGTCCTCACTGAGTCAGAGTTTAATCCAATGCCGGGTTCCGAAGGGAGTTTCACCTTCAGTTCGCTGGGAGAATCCGCCTACCTTTTTTCGGCGGATGCCTCAGGGCAATTGACCGGCTACAGTCAGGGTTTTGACTTTGGGCCGACTGCCAACGGCGTGTCCTTGGGAAGACACATCAATAGTCAGGGTGAGGTGGATTACGTGGCTCAACAGACCTTGAGTCTGGGGACTGAAAATACGGGCCCCCAGGTGGGACCCGTGGTGATCAATGAAATTCACAGTCAACCTCGAGCCGGTGATCCTGCCTATATCGAGCTCAAAAATATTTCAGGACGTGAGATTTCCTTGTTTGATCCGATAAACCCCGCCAATACCTGGCGGGTGGAGGGTATCGGCTTTTCGATGCCGGCGGGTCTTCGGCTGGCTGCGGGAGAATTGCTGATAGTGGCCTCGGTGGATGCATCGCAATTTCGTGAATCCTTTGCCGTCCCGGATTCAGTCAGAGTGTTGGGTCCCTATGAAGGACAGCTACAATTCGGAGGGGAGAGGATCCAGCTCTTGCGCCCGGACGATCCGGAAGAAACGACCTCTGGTCCGATGGTGCCCATGATTCTCGTCGATGCAGTCCGCTATGACGACCAGGCTCCCTGGCCAGACCTTCGGGCTGTGTCGGGTGCCTCTCTGGAGAAAATTCGATCGTCCTCCTTTGGCAATGATCCGGCCCATTGGCGATCGAGCTTTGGGCAACCTTCCCCAGGTGTTGAGAATGATGGTAACCGATCTCCCGTGGTCGAGGCCGGCCTATCGCAGTCTCTAAGTGCGGAGCAGTTTCCCAGGATGATTCTGCTGGAAGGAGACGTTTGGGACGATGGCCTGCCTGAGACTTCCCTGGAACCGAGTCTGCGTTGGGTCCAGTTAGAAGGGCCGGGGCAACTTTATTTTGCATCACCCGATGCCCTGAAGACCGAGGTGTGGATTCCAGGGGCCGGTGACTGGAAAGTGGCGCTCACCGCCTCAGATGGCGAGCTCGAGGCAGCCGATACACTCGAAATCCATGTGGAGCGACCCTTCGGCACGGGGGCAGTCATTGAAGCTGGGGCTACCTGGCGCTATCTAGACCGAGGTAATGCTCCCGCATCCAATTGGAAGGACGTCGGTTTTGATGACAGCCAATGGGCCCTGGGGAAGGCTTCCTTTGGGTATGGGGACGGTGATGAAACCACTGTTCTGGATTATGGAGGCAACGCTTCCAATAAACGTCGAACTTATTATTTCAGACACGCCTTCAGTCTTGCCGATCCCCAGTCGGTCAAGTCCTTGCAATTGGCGGTCGTTCGAGATGATGGGGTGGTGGTGTATGTCAATGGAAAGGAGGTCTTCCGCGATAATCTCCCCGACGGAACCATCACCTTCGACACCTTCGCTTTGACCGCTGTAGGGGGCGCTGATGAAACGAACTTTTTTGAAGCCAGTCTGGAAGGGGTAGCATTGAGTCGCGAAAATGTGATTGCCGTTGAGTTGCATCAGGCCAATGCCACCAGCAGTGATACCAGTTTTGACCTGAAACTGGATGGGGAAATCGCACCCAGCAATCAAGCTCCTGAGATATCGATCGCTCAGAACGTTCAAGGTGCAGTAGGGGAATGGGTCCTCTTGGATGGTTCCTGGAGTGACGACGGCCTTCCTGTCACTCCGGGTCTCGTGGGCTTTGCCTGGGATCAGGTCCAGGGTCCGGGCGAAGTCCTGTTTGAAAACCCTCAACTCTTTCCAACGCGGGTGCGCTTTGATCAGCCCGGTGACTACGAGCTTTCGCTGCTGGTTTCCGATGGTGCCTCCACCTTGAGATTTCCTGTTCTGGCTTCTGTTCAGGATGGAGGGATGGTTGACGTACCCGCAGTCTTGACGTTCGAGATGATGCCGATCCCACATCTGGTTCTGCATCTTGCCGAAGGTCGGGAGGCTGTCATTTCATTGTCTACCGATCTCCAGCAGTGGGCGCCTTTGTGGAATGCCCGGACTGAGGAAGTCGCTGAAACCTTTCGTTGGGATCTGTCCGAATATCTCGGATGGCCGGCAACTTTCTACAAAATGGAATCTTCGGTGATTCCCTGACGCTGACTTGCGGCAGGGACTGGGGCCCCCTCGGGACATGGGGGCAGAAAAAGGTTCCTTTTTTTCTGTCCAAAAGATGTCTCCTTGGATACAAGTTATTCATTCCCAGTGAATAACTCACTCCTTACAAGGGTGTCCTGTACCCAAATTCAAAAAGGAACCTTCCATGAACTCGCTCAAACACCGAATTCCCGACTTATCCCGTTCTCGGCGTATCAAAGGCTTTACCTTGATCGAACTCCTTGTGGTCATCGCCATCATTGCCATCCTCGCCGGCATGCTGCTTCCTGCACTTGGAAAGGCCAAGGCGAAGGCCAAGGGTATTGCCTGCCTGAATAATCTCAAACAAACGGGCTTGGCCATGTTGCTTTATGCGGATGAGAACAATGATTTTATTCCGCGTGGGAATGGATACCCGTGGTTTCTCTGCTACATGCCCTACATGCCGGAGGGAGGCACGGAATCGGATTATAGTCGCATTCGCATCTACAAATGCGGTGCCTATCCCAATCGCGATCCCAAGAAGCGCCAGGTGATTACCTATGTCATCAATGCCTGGAAGTTTGCGAGCATCACCGATCGAGTCGGGAGTGAGCAAATCGGCCCTTCCAAAATAACCGCCTTTCAGGAGCCCAGCAATTCCGTTCACATTGGAGACAACGAGGATGGTTCCTGGCGTCCCATCGTGACGGGCTTTCGCGATGCGGTCGACAATCTCAACGATGTCTGGGCTCCCACGCAAACGCCTTATGACGAGCGCAATGGTCGGCTCAACAAGGAACGCCGTGTTGCCAAAAATCGCCATGGTCAGGGTTCCCAATGGGTGTTTCTCGATGGGCATGCGGATCTGCTCCGGTCCGAGGAAGTGGTGGTCAACTTGTTTCGGGATCAAAAAGATCCCAATGCGATCACTCGCATCACACCCAACGAGCGCTGAATCAGTGACTGCCTCTAGTCAACAGGCCAGCCCTTCCGGGTTGGCCTTTTTTAGAGGCTTCCCAGGCTGGCGGTTAGTTGTCTGATTTTGAGTTGCTCATCCAACGAACGGTGTTTTCCATGACTTTGAGAGGAAGCTCCTGAGTGAATATGGGATGGGTTTCATGCCCGGGACGAAAGTAGAAAATCTTTCCTTTCTCCAGATGCCACAGGCATCCGCTGCGAAACCATTCTTCCTCAGAAAAGGTTTCCTTGAAAATCACTCGATCCGGTTCGGGAACATGGAATGGTTCGGCATACATTTCGGTGGCTGGCAGGGTCCACTGTTTGGGTAGACCCGCCGCAATGGGATGGCCCACTGCTACCGTCAACATCTGGCTGGGTTTCCCATCATTGCGCCAGGCTGGAAAACAACAGTTCGGGAGATCCACCCGTACGGTGGTGACCACTCCATGCCGTTGGTAGGCAAGGTAAGCCGGTGTGACCAGCGATGCCCAGGAAGGTGAGATCCTTCCTGGGGGCGCCACCCATTCAAAAGCTACCTTCGGAGTGCTGGGAGAGGGACTGAATTTTTTTGCCGCATCCATTCGGGTTCGTTCATTCATCGCCTCCATGAATGGGGTAGCCCAATGGGCTGAATGAAGGGCGATGAAGCCAAGGCGACCGGCCTTGATGCGCTCGATGATGGGGCGGCAGTCCTCAGGAGTGATTTCTGCCTGGCGAACATGCCCCCACCAGATGAGCACATCCGCGGCATCCAATCGCCCCTCCGAGATGCCCTTGTCGGGCGCATCCAGTGACGTTGCCAGGGCGCTGATGCCGGGCAAGGAGTTCAGATGACTGGCCAGAGTATTGCCGAGAAAATGGGGGTAGGCCTGCTTTTGAGCCGGTTGGCGCTCATCCCAGACCAATACCCGGACATCGTCTCCGAGAAGAGTCCAGGTGCCAAGGAGCAGGAAAAGGAGCTGTTTCATGGTGTGAGCCTAGCCGAACCCCCAATAAGGTTCAATCTCAAGCAAGGAGCTCGGGAATCAAGCTGCCTCCGAACTGGCTGAGTTGCTTGTAACGTCCACCGTGGAAATACGTCAGTCGATGATCCTGCAGCCCCATTAGATGAAGTAAGGTGACATGAAAGTCGCGGATGGGATGGATGCACTCGGTAGCCTCAGCTCCGATTTCGTCCGTGGCGCCGACAATGGATCCTTTCCTGAAGCCACCACCGGCTAGCATCATGGTCATGGCGTCAATGTTGTGACCGCGTCCCAGTGAGGTCACGCCGCCCCGGCGATTGTTGTCCGGGGTGCGTCCGAATTCTCCGGTCCATACCACAAGTGTCTCGTCCAGCATGCCACGCTGTTTGAGATCTCGAATGAGTGCCGCCATGGGTTGGTCGACGCTGGCAATGCGAGACTGATGACCTTGTTCCAGGTAGTCGTGACTGTCCCAGCCTCCACTGAATATCTGGATGAAGCGGACACCGCTTTCAACCAACCTTCGGGCCATGAGACATTGACGGCCAAAAGTGGCGGTGTGCGGCTTGTCCAGACCATACATCGCCTTGGTGGCCGATGTCTCTCCATCGAGAGTCATGACTTCAGGAACTTCCATCTGCATGCGAAACGCCAGTTCATAGTCTTGCATCCTGCTTTCCAGAAGCTTGTGATCGGGATGCTCCCTGGCGTGCTGTTGATTGAGCCATTGCAGGGTGTCCAGATTACTTCGGACGTGCTCGGGGGTCTTGTGAGCGGGTGGCTGCAGATTGAGGATGGGTGAACCGGTGGGTCTGAGCAGGGTGCCTCGATAGGTGGCCGGTAGAAACCCCTGGCTCCAATTGCCCGCTCCACCCTGTGGGGCAGCCAGCTCGGTCATGACCACGTAACCTGGCAGATTTTGGTTGATGGAGCCCAGACCATAAGTCACCCAGGAACCCAGGGCCGGATCGGTGCCGAGCCTGCTTCCCGTGTTCATGTGGAACAGGGCCTCGGGATGGTTGAGCGATTCGGCCTGACACCCACGGTAATTACACCATTCATCGGCGACATCTGGATGGGCGAGGTGCACCCAGGGAGCGCTCATGTCCAAACCCGATTGCCCCACTTTTCGCGATGCAAACGGGCTTCCCACAAAAAACCGGTAGCCATTGGCCAAACCCGCCGTGCGATGAGATTGAGTGGTGTGTCGAGCTTGTAACTCCGGTTTGGGATCAAAGGTGTCCATGTGCCCTGGTCCGCCCTCCATGAATAAGAGAATGCAGGCCTTGGCCTTGCCCGGCAGCATGGGTTCTTTGGGACGCATGGATGAGGGGAAGGCGTTGGAGGCATCTGCAGCCCATTGATGGGTCAGTGCCATGGACCCCAGAGAGGCTCCCAGGCCATAAAGGAAATCCCTTCTCGAAGCGGGCACGTTCTTTGGGTTGAGGATGCCAGGTGTGTTCATGTCCACTCAGTAAACAAAAAGGAATTCGTTGCTGTTGAGCAGGAGGAGGCAAAGATCCGCCAGTGCGCGTGTTGCGGGGGGGGTGTCCCCTGGTTGTAAATCGTATTCGAAGTCCTGGTAAGCAGGTAGAGGCTCTTCGTATTCACAAGCCAATCCGGAAAACTCCTCTATCAGAGAACGGTTCAGATAAGTGGGATAGGGGTTGGGCGTCGGATTCTTGGATGGGTGATAGGCAACCATGTCATTCAGGAAATTCGAACAGCGCTTCCATTCATCGTTTCCTGGGTTTCGACCCAGAATACCCAGGAAAGCGCGAACGATTGGATCCTCTTGTGAGGCTGATGAATGGGTGAATCGGTGAGCGCATGCCAGTGCTCGCTGCTGCATGGTATCACTGTTCCATAGGCTCAGGGCTTGAGGGGCGCCGCTGCTCTGCAAACGCATCTCACAGGATTCTTGGGTGTCGGGTTGATGAAGGACTTCAAGGAGTGGATCGGGTAAACCTCTGACGCGATACCGGTAGAGGCTTCGTCGGTGCCTTTCACTTTTTTTGGGAGAAGCCTGATAGGCAGGAGCGAGTGAAAATTGAATCATTCTTGGAGAAAAGGCTACCTCTCGATTGATTTCCGGTCGGATGGGGAGGCCTCCCATGGCGAGATTGAGTTCGCCGCTGATCATTAGGATGTTGTCTCGAATTTCCTCGGCGGTCATTTTCCTGGGTGTGAAATAGCTTAAATAATGATTGTCCGGGTCGACGGCCTCGACCGATGGACGGTCAGGATGGTGGGTGCTCATCTGGTAGGCTTTGGAGGTCATGATCCAGCGATGCAATTGTTTGATGCTCCACCCTTCTTGCACCCATTTGTTTGCCAACCAATCCAGTAGTGCCGGGTGGGTGGGTTTTGATCCGCTGGCTCCCAAGTTGTTGGGATTGCCAGCGAGAGGTTTGCCAAAATGATGTTGCCAGATGCGATTGACCAGCGCCCTTGCCACCAGTGGATTGTTCGGGTCTGCCATCCATCGAGCCAGTGCCAGGCGCCTCCCTCCGACGGCTGCGTCGATGAGATGAGGTTGGTCCCCTGCGCCATGAACGATCATCAATCCGAGAGCGCTGAGCACGCCTGGTTGGACGACCTCTCCTTCCGAATCCAGATCGCCCCCCAATAAAATGTGGTGGGGTTTGATCGGTTCTTGCTTGATGGAAACAGGTAAACGCAACTTTCTGGCGGCGTTCCACGCCAACCGCATATCGGGAGCCGTGAAGACCGATTGGACCATGGGCTCGTAGCGTTCCAAGCGACGTGTCCAGATCCATTCATCCTGCTCCCGAACCTTGAGTTGTCCTTGTTCGGTGTGATTCAGACCCACCCCTCTGGGGGGTTTGGACGCGTCCGGTAGGTTGCGACGCTTTTCAAGACTCAGGTAAGGCGTTCCTTTGGAGGCATACCAGTCTCGTGCTGCGGATTCTCGCTTCTCGATCAGACGCTTCTTCTCTTTTTGGGCGTAGGCCAGCATGGCCTCAACATGAGCCTTGTCCGCCTCAAAGCCCTGCCTGTTTTCCGCATCGATGAAGGGAGCAGGCCTTTCGGCAAGGTGTGTGGTCGCAAAAGCTGCATACAAGCGGTAATAATCTCGTGTCGGGATGGGGTCGAATTTGTGATCGTGACATTTGACGCACCGCAAGGTCATCCCGAGAAAGACCTGCCCTGTGGCGTTGACGACATCGTCCAGGTAGATCTGGCGGGCCTGGGCTTCCTGCACCATGGCATTGTCCCATGGCCCCATGCGGAGGAAATTACTGGCAATCAACCATTGAGTCTCCTGGGGAGAATAATGCCCCGCAAGTTTCGCGGCATGGAGCTTTGAGGGATCCTCTCCTAGGCGACTGGCCAAGGACTGATCGGCCAGTTCGTCTCCTGCCAGTTGTTCGATCAGGAACTGGTCGTAAGGTTTGTCCTCATTAAATGCCCTGACAATGTAATCGCGATAGCGCCAGGCGTTGGAGCGTTCGTAGTCGTTGGACATGCCGCCGGTATCGGCATATCGAACCACATCCAACCAGTGTTGAGCCCAGCGCTCTCCATAATGAGGGCTTGCTAGAAGGTGTTCGATCAGCCTTTCGGTGACCTGCTCTGGGCTGGCTGCCAGTTCCCAGCGCTGCATCCAGTGCCCCAGCTCTTCGGATTGTGGGAGAAGGCCTGTTAAATCGAGAAACATGCGACGAATCAGGTCGCGCGGCTTGGCTGGTGGAGCAGGGGCCAGGCGTTTTACCTCGCGTTTTTGCTGGAGAAAGACATCGATCGGATGATGACTATCGTTCCCGACCTCGGTCGGAACCCTCAAAGCCTCGTAGGGTAAAAAAGCCCAAATGGATGGCTTTTGATAGGTGCGGCGGTCCCAGCTGGGACTCAGCCCGCCACTGGTGGACACGCGTATGGTTTCTTCCTCCAATGCTACCGGGTGAGATTCGATCCATTCAGCCCGGCGCTGCGCGTCTGCCCAAGGGGCCCCAGCATCGATCCATCGCCTGAGGGCAAGGGTTTGAGCTTGGGTCAGCCGGTCATTTTCCTTCGGGGGCATTTGAAGCTCTGGTTGGCTCCAGAGGACGGCTTGGTAAAGCAAACTATGATCTGCGGAACCCGGTACGATGGAGGGTTGCCGGGTATCACCGCCTGCCATCATGGACGCACGGCTTCGCATGTCCAGACCACCCTGGATGTCATCGGGATCGTCTCCGTGACAAGGAAGACATTTCTGTTCCAACAGAGGGTAGACCTCTCGAGCAAAAAGCAGCTCAGATCCCAGGAGTTTTGCCGTCGGTAGGTCGACCCCCAGGCATAAGATGACAAGCCAAGTGCTGTGGAGGTTCCTCATGACAAAAGGTGAATGCCACCGCCCACTGACCGCAAACCACGTGAGGCGTTTGGGAATGGCTAAGTTCTTGTTCTTGGCGCTTGAGGCGATCATGCTGGTGTCTCAAATGCAGGGCCAAAGGAAACATGTTTCAATTAGGGATTCCGGTCAACTCCCCACCACCCGTAGGACGACGAAGGGAGTCGATGGGAAAGAAGGATATCCGTTCCCTTCATGGGGGGTATCGTCCAGGTGGGTGCCTCATGCATGGGCGTCCTTTGCCCTGCTCTTGACATGCGCATGACCCAGTCGATCGACATGGATGACCAATCTTCCCGCACCTCCATCGAGGTCCGCTCGCCTGCTTGGATGGAACGTCATCAGACCAATGCCGTGCGCTTGATCCATGGGAGTTCAGATGGGTTTCCCGGGTTTTATCTGGATCGTCTTGGGGATTGTCTGTTGGCGACATCTGAAAAGGATCCGACCAAAAGCCAGGAAAGAGTGGTGCTTGACTGGATGGCACGGCTGGATGCCTGCGGCGCCTTCTACAAGGTCTGGAATAGGGATGTCAGACACACTCGGCTTGAGCAGGCTTCACCCAAACCGTGGTTGGGCTCTTCCCATCCGCAGGTGGTTCCTATCCAGGAACAGGGCGTTCATTACGAGACTCGATTTGAGGAAGGGTATTCGGTCGGGCTGTTTCTGGATCAGCGGGACAATCGCGCTCACATGAAGGGATTGCCCGTGCCGGGCTTGCCGAGAGGGCTTGCCTCGCAGTCGGTATCGGGGGAGTGTCTCAATACCTTTGCCTATACCTGTGGGTTTTCCGTGTGCGCCGGGCTGGCAGGATGGAGAGCAGTCAGTTTGGATCTTTCCAAAAAATATCTGGACTGGGGGCGGAAGAACTTTGAGCTCAATGATTTGATGCCTCCGGAACATGATTTCATTTTTGGGGATGTCTTTGATTGGTTGCGTCGATTTCGAAATCGAGGCAGGCGTTTTGGGGTGATCCTTCTCGATCCGCCTACTTTTTCCAAAACGGGTAAATCCAATCGATCCTTCAGTGCTCGAAGGGATTATCCCGTACTTTTGAACAGTGCCCTTGATTGCCTGGAGCCCGGAGGACGTTTGCTGGCATGCAACAATACGCTGGGCTGGTCGCCACGAGAATTTTCGACCATGGTTCGAGCCACGCTTGATGAACGAAGTGCGGAGGCCTATCGCTGGGTCTCATTGGGGCAGCCGCCTGATTTTCCGGTGAATGCCGCGAGTCCCCAATACCTCAAATCGGTCTGGGTTCATCGGCAAACATGAAACCTCTGCCTCGCTCGGATTTATGAGCTTGTATGGGCAGGCGGAGGTTCCTGCCCGGAGATATCCTGGATCACCGCCATGACGGCCGGGATGAAGGTCAGAACCAAAACGGCCGACACCAGGGTTCCGACCCCGAGGGCGATCGCCATGGGTACGAGAAAAAGGGCTTGAATACTTGTCTCGAAGATCATGGGTCCCAGTCCCAGGAAGGTGGTCAGTGCCGTCAAAAGGATCGGGCGAAAGCGTCTCTGGGCGGCAAGCTGGATGGCCTTGATGGGAGAAGTGCCTTCCGCGATGAATTGCAAGCGGGTGAGCTCCAGCACAAAGGCCCCGTTGACCACCATGCCACAGAGCGCAATCATGCCGAAAATGCTGAAGACGCTCAGGTCAAATCCCATGATGACGTGGCCGACGACGGCGCCAGCAAGGCTCCATGGCAGCATGAGCAATACGACCAGGGCCTGGACATAGCTTCGCAGAATGGATGCCATGATGCCATAAATGGCAAATAAAGCGGCAAGCAAACCCCATGACAGATTCTTGATGGCTTCGCGCTGTTCGCGTTGTTCCCCTTCAAAGGAATAGCGCAGTTGAGGGTAGCGAGCGAGTAGGGAGGGTAGCTCTGTGGTTTCAAAAGAACCGAGCACCTTGTTCCCGGTGGTGACCCCGGGCACCACGTTGGCCGTCACATTGATGACCCTGGCTCCATCCACGCGAGTGATGCGAGCCGGGGCCTGGGTCAGCCGAATCTTGGCGGCCTGTTTGAGGGGGATCTCCCCTCCGCCAGGCACACGCACCAGAAGGTTCTCCATGCTGCCGATGGTCTGCCTCTCATGCTCAGGGAACTTGACCATGACTCTGAGTTCTTCACGATCCTGGGGCTGTCTAAGTGCTTCGGCCCCATAGAAGGCGTGGCGAATCTGCTGACCGAGTTCTCGTGCTGTGATGCCCATGCTTCGACCTTCGGCTGTCAAGTCGAAGTCATACTCCGGCATCTCCCTGCCAAAGCCTTTGCGCACATCCTCCACCCCGGGGTATTTGGCAATGGCATCTGCCACATCCGTTGCCGCCTTGCGAAGCACTTCCACCTCGGGGTGGGAAATGCGAATGTCAATCTCCGCTGATCCACCTGGGCCAATGAGATAATCAAAGAAGACGGATTCGACATCTGGTAGATCCGGGAAGGCCTCCCTCCATTGCTTGGCAAAGGCAGCCGCGGTAATCTTGCGCTCACTTTGCGGTACCAATCGGACCGATACTTCGGCACCATTGGAACTCCGCTCGGCGATGGAGGAGGTGATCCCGATGAGAATGTTATCTTCACCCGTTGCCTCAATGGCCCGTTTGGCAGCTTCTTCGATTTCAAAAGCAACTTCTCGTGTGCGGTGGGTGGGTGTGCCTGCTGGCATTTCAATTTCCGCCTGGACAAAGGGCGTTTCGATGGAAGGTCGGAACATGAAATTGATCCGGCCACTGAAGGTGTATCCAAGAACCATCAGGAACAAGGCAGTGCTGAGCGCACAGGTCAAGGTTCGGTAGCGAAGAACGCCTTCAATCACGGGCTGGTAGGCTTGGTCGATCCAATGATCGATGTGGAGTCTCAACCGGGTCTGCCATTGGTGAAAACGCGTGAACCAGCCTTGGCTGGAGTCTTTCCCCTGGTGGGCCAGATGAGCCGGGAGAATGAGCAAGCACTCGATCAAGGAGACCGTAAAGACGGCAATGACCACCGCTGGCAGTACGTAAAAGAATTGACCTGTTTCCCCAGGGACGAAAAGCAGGGGAAGGAAGGCGATGATGTTGGTTGCCACGGCAAAAATGACGGGAGTGGTCATTCTTCTGACGCCTTGGACAGCGGCTTCCATTCGCCCCATGCCCTGTGACATGTTGTGGAAGATTTCCTCTCCCACCACCACGGCATCATCCACGACAATTCCCAGGGTGACAATAAAACCAAAAAGGGAAATCATGTTGATGCTGGCATCCATGGCGGGCAGCAGGAAAAGGGATCCGAGGACTGAGACAGGGATACCCGCAGCCGTCCAGAAAGCCACGCGCAGTTCCAGGAAAAGGCCGAGGGCCAGGATGACCAGCATCAATCCCAGGGCACCGTTTCCAAGGAGCATGTTGATGCGCTCCTCATAGTCGTCAGATCGATCAAAGGTGATGGTGATGCCGACACTCTCGGGAAGCGTCTGAATTTCCTTGTCGATGAACCCCCTGACAGCTCTGGCAATGGTCAGTGGAGATTGGGATTCGGAGCTGTAGACAGCCATCCAAACCGAAGGCTTGCCATTGAAGTAGGATTCACGCTGGGACTCTTCGAAGTCGTCCTTCACTTTTGCCACGTCGCGAAGCAGCACTTTGGTGCCATCGGGTTTGCTGATGATCGGGATGTTCTCGTACTGCTTGGCAACCTCCTTTCTTTCTCGCGTCTTAAGCAGGTAATCGCCTCCTTCGGTCTTGATGGAACCCGCAGGGACGTCGAGAGCAGCATTGTCGACGGCTGTTGCGATATCTGAGAGACGGATGCCCAGGGAGCGTAATTGTGCCTGAGGAATTTCAATGTGGATTTCTGGTTTGCGGATGCCCCGCAGCTCCACCAGGGAAATGTCCGGTAGCGAAAGGAGTTTTTCTTCCATCTCACGGGCGAATTGAATCAAGCCCTTGGTGCTCAGGTCACCGTAAATGGAGAGATACATCACCCCCCGGCGTCTGCCGTTGTCCAGAGCGATGGTGGGGGGTTCTGCCTCGTCCGGGAAGAGGTTGATGCGTTGGACGGCTGCGGTGATTTCCTGCAGGCCTCGATTCCGATCCGATCCGGGAACCAGTTCAGCGGAAATTCTGGCACTGCCTTCGCTGGCGGTCGCGGTAATTTCGCGAATGATTTCCATCGATCGTAGCTCCGATTCGATGGGGAGGATGATGGATTGTTCGACATCTTCCGGAGAGGCCCCTCGATACTCCATGGTGATTTCAACGACATCGAGTGTGAAGGCCGGGTAGATTTCTTGACGGATGTTTTGCGAGACAAGAAGCCCCGTGGCGACGACTGCCAGCATTAGGAGGTTCGCGGCGACATGGTTGCGGGCAAACCAGGAGATGATGGATTGCAGCCCCCCCGAGGGCAGGGCGCCTTGATCCGTCGGGGTCATGGCATGCGAACGGTTTGAGGGTTCAGAGCCGTGCCCGGAACGCCTGACTTCAAGGGACTGATGATCAGTCGATCTCCTTCTTCAAGGACCGGGTCGACGTAGATGGTGTCCTCAAGGGTCCATCGGATCTTTGCCGGTCGGATCTGTAAAGTGTCTTCTTTGTCTGCAACCCACAAGCTCTGGTCGGCTCGAAGAGCTGATTCCTGAATGGCCAGGCATTGCTCCAATTCGCCAGCTGCTATTTCGACCTTGACGTAGCTTCCGAGTAAAAGGGGAGCTTCGACTTCGCGCTCAGGCGGCTGGATGCTTACGATGAGTCGCGCCATGCGACCTTCGCGCTCTAGGTCA
>Ga0181585_10000842_pt1 | contig 26496 bp, 51 predicted proteins | sample 071ome_29_FD_132469 | JGI IMG/M metagenome (GOLD analysis project Ga0181585, IMG submission 132469) | Coastal salt marsh microbial communities from the Groves Creek Marsh, Skidaway Island, Georgia - 071407BT metaG (megahit assembly) | ecosystem: Environmental > Aquatic > Marine > Intertidal...
CAATACCACCATGGGCGGCAATCATCTTTCTTACGATGTGCGCTGGAACATATCCATATACCGTGCCGGTCAGATCTCCGGGATCTTCTGCGTAATCCTTAATAAACATACAAGGTCTGCTGGGGTAGCCAAGTTCGACGCTCTCGTAGGCGTTGTATCCGTCCATGCGTGGTTCACAGTAGTTGAGCCTGCCTGCCTTAATAGACACAGAGAAACCATCGGCGCAGGTTACCATTTCAAATCTTGCCATTTTTACCTCTCAAAGTGAAAATAAATAAGCAACAAAAACGATGCTTAGAATCGAAAAAACCAAGCCAATATCAGCCATAATATCTCTATCCATCTTGACCTCCTTTTAGGAGAATAAATAGTTTGCTAACTCTCTGAAAGGAGGTCAAGATGGGAGCGAAAGTTGGGTTCTGGTTGTCCCTGAAAACTTGGGTGAAACCAAAGTACAATCGGGTCATCGTCTGCATCAAACGAAACAATGATTCCCTTTTTGCGATAATGGGAAATAGGATCGGCGAAGAAGTCTGCGCTGAACCTTACCAAATCACCCACCTTCACTGATCACCTCCAAACGATCGATCCGAGCATGGCGAAAGCGATCCGGTTCACACATCCAGAGAACCTGAACAAACCCTATTTTCGCCTTTGTGGTGTTAGCAACAAGACCGATAATCTTGCCGTCAATAAACCTCACAAGATCACCGACTTTCACTTACTACCTCCAAATCAGAAGCAGGATGAGAACCATAGAGTTTGTGGTTAGTCCAATAAACCTTGGTATACATCGCCGTGCCGGGATAAAGTTGTATGACGATTCCAAGTTCGCGGGTTCTGTGGTGGTCGCTAATGTGTATGACCAAATCACCGATTTTCACTTAGCACCTCCAACACCCCTCGACGGAAATGATAGGTTTTGCCGACGTATTGTGATTCAGAACAGTTGGTAATAAAAATCCAAATGGAGTTGATAGCGGCGAGGCGAGGGGGGGGTGGGCTGGGAACAACAATCCCAGTGGCAGTGGGTTCAAGTTTGATCTTCACATAGTCACCGACTTTCACTGATCACCTCCAACTCGTCAGGTTCAAAGTTGTGGCAAACCTTGGTGCCCTTGATTTGTCCACCAATCCAAAAGATAGAAAAAGAACCATCTTCTGGATCTTGACCAACAATCATGGCAATAGACTTGCGCTGGCACTCAACATTTGTCTCTGAGCCTCGGACGAGATCACCGATCTTCATTCTCTCTCCTCACACCTGTAATATAGCGCGGGGGCGTCAGGCTGTCCAGTCACGAAATGTCACAGCATAGGGACGATTCTTTTCTCAATCCGCATGGAGCGAAACTTATTCTTGTTTTTCTCAACCAGAGCCTTTGCCATTTCCATTGGCTTGTCGTCAAAATCATCAAAAAATGTTTTGAGTTCGATCTCTTTGTTGGCAACTGTGGCAAATACTGTATACTGATACATTCTGTCTCCGTGTGAAAAGATGAGAGCATCGGGGTTCGCACCCGAAACTGGCACAGGCTGGGTAAGCCCTTTAATCTGTATAAACCCCAACCAAAAACTTCCGCCATTTAGAGGATGGCTAAACTTCTGACCTGTTTTGTTCTGAGTTCTCTTTTGTATTGTTCGGAATTGCTCCCTTATGTTGCGAAAGAGACTTAGTGCTCTCAAAAAAAGGCGACTCAGGTAGGACTCGAACCTACAATCGGTCGGTTAACAGCCGACTGCATTAACCATTATGCTACTGAGTCAAAGTTAGCACACTTTAACCGGTGTGCCAGCGGTGAGCATGTTATTTATATTGTCTCAAGATGGCTGCATCCAAACTTACGCTTTTTGTGCGGCTGTTGTGGCGAGAAGTCAAGTCAATAAAAACCAACTCTACTTCAGCATTACTTACTCCCGCATATTGTTGCAACGCTTTCTTGATGTCATTTTTAGACAATACTACTTTTTTTATGTGCCGTGTCACCATCGAATTAAACCCCAATAAGTTAGCACACTATAAACCGGTGTGCCAGCGGTTGGATTGTCGGTCAGCATCGGAGGGACTCTCCCAAGTATCTCGATCAAGCACCCTGTCCGGGGTGGATAGCCCCGTAGACAACCACTTTTCCAACATCATTAGCATGACCCGCTCACGGGTGAGCGTTGTTTCCGTTACTGGAGCATCTTAGTCAGCATTAGCGCTGAAGCCAGTTCCCTGTACCTACTCGGACCCTATGTTGGTGGTAAGCATATTGAAGCGACAGGATTTTCACCTGCAAGTGGTAAGTATTCCTTTTAGACTCTTATTCCTTACCGGGTCGTATATTGTCAGTAGAACCCTGCGTGCTATCGCCGCGCTTCAGCTTTGATTCACTCTGCGGTATCTTCAGCAACCGCAGTATCAGAAGCAGAATCCTCTTCCTTCTCTCCACAACCCATCATCAGGGCTGCGGTTAGCATTACAATGTTTCGCATTTGTTTTCCTTTTGCAAAAGTGGTAGGAGCATCCGGGATCGAACCGGAACGCCAGTAATGGCAAGGGGTTTTGAACCCCTCGTGTCTACCTATTCCACCATGCTCCCTTATGTCCTCTCTATTATAACCCGGAGAGGTGCGGGTGTCAAGTGGTTTTTTACTGAACTCTGTACTCGTCCCATTCAAGCCAGAAATCAGAGTCATCATCTGGATAATGGTTGTGAATGTAATCTTCTGCCTTTTCTTCTGAATCAAAGATAGCAGCAATTCTACTTTCTTCATAGGTCCCGTGTTGAAAGACGATATACACAATCATTCTTCGTTCTCCAATACAATTGATGTATCCCAACTGAAATCATGGGACTTCATTTTCATCTTGTTCATCTTCAGAAGAATAGCGAAAATCTCATCGAAACAATCAATAACAGAATCCCTATCAAGAGTCTCATAGTCGCTTATACGACTCATGCTGTCTCGTAGACGCTGCAAATCATTTGTCTTGATCATTCTCGGTTCTCTTTTTAAGGATATTTATATTAATGTTTTCAAGTTTGCGTTCAAGTTCTCGCTTTTGAGCAAGAATACCCTGTGCTTCATCCCACATAGATTCAAAATGATCGATTACTGCGATGATCACTTCATAATCAATGTCTGCAAGAGGTTCTTTGTTTCGCAACTTTGACATAGCAATGTCTACATCATTCATTCTTCGTTCTCCTTATAGTTTTTGGATCGTTCTGAGGGCGTCTTTAAGAATGCAGTTGACTGAGTGTCCGTCTTCTTTATGCTTTCCGCAAGCGGGGCACAGAAATGCCCACCTTCCACCATATTCGGTTTTTACAAACTCCACTTTTCGTAGAGCAGCAAAAGCCTTGTGAATGGCGTGTTCTTCTTTCCTAATCATTTGTCACTCTCGTAATGTAGCCCGACGATCGCGTGCTGTCAAGTGGTTTTTTTAAGTCTCTTTCTCACTGAATTGTCGCTTACTCCAAGTTTGCGTCCAACAGCAGAGTAGTTGCTGTCTTCTACCATTTGTCTTAGAGTTTGGGCGTTTGGCCAGTTTATCTTTTCTTTCTTCTTTAATGAACAAGGTACACAGCGCGATGCTTTGCCATCAGAAAGAATAGTCGAACAATCAGAGCAAGTATGAACCTTGGCTGGTTTCTTGGGAGAAAGATTGAAAAACTCTTTTTCTTCCCAATGAGCCTCCCTGTGGCAGTTGGCACACAGCAAAGCACATTTATCAAGTTCTTCGATAAGTTCTTTCTTCCAACCTTTCCTAACTTTTGATGCCATACTAAATTCTTTCCCTAAAGGATCACGATGATGAAAGTCCAAAGCAGCGGGACATTTGTTGTATCCACACTTTTCACACTTTCCACCCTTGTAGGCAATAGCCTTCATTTTCAAGGCTCTTTGCCTTTCAACGGTTTGATTCTTCGTGCAAATCTTACAGTAAGGACTTAGATCTGTCCCTTTTCTCCGGCGATAGAATTGGTCGCTGGCTTTCACAGTGTCGCATCTTTTACAATGCTTTGATACATGAATAGGCATTTTGATTACCCTCCTACAATAAGTAGTTGGATAATGTATAAAGTTTATCCATTGTTAAAGAAAAGTGGCACCCCCGCCTCGATTCGAACGAGGAACATCGACTTAGAAGGTCGAGGTGATATCCCTTTCACCACAGGGGCAAAAGCCCCCTACAAAGCCGGGGGCGAGGCTTTTACCCCATCAGGAGCCAGTGGTAAACTGACCACGAATGTTCGCACCAAAGAAGCGGCTTGAAGAACGAGCGTTGATAAGCCCATCATACACAGAACGATCAACATTCTGGTATGAATAGGTGCGCCCATTCTTGAACACAACAGTCAGCATACGGCGGCTGCTGTCGTAGGTTGCTTCCTGTAGGAAGGTGCTGTCGAGGGTAGTGGTGATCATGTGGTTTCCTTTTGTTTGAGTTAGTGTTCCTTTTGAGGTAGGAACAACACCTTTGGGATGGTGGGTCAACTGGGACTCGAACCCAGAACCTACGGGTTAAAAGCCCGGTGCTCTACCAATTGAGCTATTGACCCAAAATAGAAGTGTCAGGATTTGCACCTGAAACTGGCACAGGAAAGCCCGGATAAAATAATAATAATACAATTCCTGTTTTGTCCCGTATCTCACCCAGATAGTAAAGGGTGGTTTTAGCACTTCTAAAATGTTAAAGATGGTAGGGAAGGTGGGACTCGAACCCACAACCGTCGCTTTATGAGAGCGCCGCGCCAACCAATTGCGCCACTTCCCCTTGTGTCCCTCCTATTATAACCGGGAGGGCGGCGGCTGTCAAGTGTTTTTTTTGCGTCGGGAGGTTCTGTCTTCCTCCTTACCCCTGTAATATAGCCGATTGGGGAGCGGCTGTCAAGGATTATTTCGATGAAAAAACGAGAGCGCCGTCCCTGTCGATCTTGCCGAGTTGGACGCCCTCGTGTGCGCCGTTATTGGAAAACGCAATAACAACCAACTCACCATTTTTGTGCTCAACTTGAATCCAAGCCATTTGATCGGCAAGGGTGCCAGAAGTAGCAACAACGAATACCTCGTCCGTTCCATTGGACTGAAGGCGGAAGTCTCTGTGTTCAACGTCTTGCATGTTCTCTCCTTACTCTTGTAATGTAGCCCGGCGATCACAGGCTGTCAAGTGTTTTCACCAAACAAAGTTTCCACACTTATCAACTTTCAAGCCTTCTGATTTCAAGATTTCTTCGGCAACCAAAAAGGCTGGCTCGGCTTGTTCTTCTTTCAATGTTTGATAGTAGTAACGAAACTTCCTTCTAACGAAATGAAGAGCATCATTTCTACGGGCAAAACTTTTGTTTAGTTCTGTTTGTTCAGCACAAAAATTAAGAATTTGCTCTTTTGCTTGCAGCACAGCATAGGAAGTAGGGCTGTAAAATTTTTCTTGTTTCATCCTAAGCCGCTGTGAATGAGTTAGTTCTTCACTCATTTCTCTCTCCTTACTCTTGTAATGTAGCCTGACGATCACAGGCTGTCAAGGACTTTCTTTCATTTCTCTCGCGATGAGGGCGGCAACTTCTTGTCGCTGTTCATCTGGCGGGATGGTCCTGTAAAACTTTGTCTGCATGAAACTTGGTGTGTTTCTGGTCAAGTCTTCGATTTGTTCCGTAGAAAGGGGAACAGGAGTCCTGCTACTGGCAAACTTTACTGTCGGTGTTGGATAGCGAAAGGCTGCCGGACCACCACTTTTCAAGACATAAGTGAAATCAAATCCACGATAAAGGCAGTCAAAATGCTCTTTGTCAGCCAACTGTTTCATCACACTTCTTCCCCAACCAAAGATAACCGGCTCGGGATTATCATCAACAAATGCTGGCATGAGAAATCTTTGTTTTGCAAAGAGTGTTTTGGCTATCCTGTCTTGTTTTGGTTGCGCATTGGTTGCTTTCAGTTTTGCTTGTTTCCACATATCTGAGGCAGCATCGCAAATAAGACACTGGCGACCAAACAAATGCTTTTCGCATACAATACCATTTCTGTGATTCGGTAGATAGTAGTGAAAATGATAGGCTTCATCAAGCCAATCTTTCTTGATGAACGGTCTTGGTCTAAAGAGGCGAACTTTGTATTCACGATCCTGTTCAGGACGAAAAGCCTTCATTTTTGCTCCTTATGCTGGTGATCTAACCGGACGATCGCGGGCTGTCAAGTGGTTTCTGTGCTCTCCAGCACGAGTTTTTTAACAACTTTCTTCAAGCCCGGATTGATGTTGAGAGCGTGAGGCATTAGGGTGTGCCTAATGTAATTACGACGATACTTTGTGTCTCCGTTGCTGGGATCATCGATCGTGGGGACACCTTTTCTCACACACCATAGAGTAAAGTCCCTCTTTTCTGTTGTGATGAAAGGGCGAATAAACTGATCTCTTTTGTGTGGGATCAGAAAAGGCTTACCATTCAACGCAGTGAAAAGGTAAGTTTCTACTTGATCGTCCAGATGGTGTGCTGTGATGATAGGCAGTTCGGTTGCCCACTTGAAAAACTCGTATCTTTGATCACGCCACCATGCTTCGTGAGAAACACCAGCAGGCATTTCTTTTTGGCAGGTGCCGACCATCAGATCAAGGCTGTGTCTTTCACAATACTCACGAACAAGTGCCTCTGCTTTTGGAGCATAAGGCGTGCCGTGATTGTAGTGAAGAACAAGAACATCGTGCTTCCTTCGTAGGAAGTCCAACACAGCCATAGAGTCAATACCGCCACTTACAGCGATGGCTACTCTCTTTGGAATCTTACCTGTAATGTGAATCATTCTTCGTTCTCCGTATTGTCAAAAATACTGCTTTCGCTGAGAAGTATGTAGAAAAGTGCTCCGAAAGCGACGAGTTCGCTCGCTGTTATGAATGAAGTTTCGATCATTCTACTTTCTCCAAGGTGTAAATATACATCCAACGAGGATTCATTTTGCCTCTGTAACCGAGCCAAAAAACCTTTTTGGTTGGTACGGTTGGGTGTTCCTCGACAACAAATCCATAACCATAATGTTTGTGTACTTCATTGTCGAGTGATCTCACAAGGTCGCCTACTTTCATTCTACTTTCTCCAAACAGCCCAATGGGATCGAAAAGTTTGTTTGTTTTCCTTTCGCTATGTGCGCCCAATTACCGTCTATCATGGTTACCAACCAAATACCTTTCCACTCTTTGGTGGGTGAATTCGGGCGCTCAAACCAACAGCCGTATTCTTTATCTATTTTCACAAGGTCGCCTACTTTCATTCTTCGTTCTCCTTATGCTGCTTCTTTTTCTTCTTCGTCAAAATCTCTGAAGAAGATTGCCTTTGTGCAAAGTTCGCACTCTCCGTTACGATGCCACCAAGTAAAATGCCCACAGTCCATCTTCTTTGGTCCGATGTCAGCATCGGCAGGGATAGGCTTGTAAGGGCAGTTCTTTGCTGTGTGGTCATCTTCCTCGCCACAAGAGCGACAGCGCTGCTTACGCTTCTTCTTGGGTTCTTCAACAACAACGACCTCTTCTTCCTCTTCCTGCTCCACCTCTTCGATGATTTCAAGTTCTGGACAGGTGCGTCGGTTGTGTCCGGTTTCTCCGCAGTTTCCGCATTTTCTCATAGTTTCCCCATGGCGCAGTTGTTATCGTCAATAGTCCAATAGACCCGCTTGATACCTACATGGCTCATTGCAGCGGTACACATGGAACAAGGCTTTGAAAGCCGGAAGCCTTCATCTTTGCCAACACGCGCAACATAAAGGGTTGCCCCTTCTGTCACGGTCCTGTCAAGCCCAAGAATAGCACCCAACTCTGCGTGGAGAGTAGCGATACCATCATGTTCTGTGCAGAAGCGAGAACCAAACGATACCAGTCGATTCTTATTGCAACTGGTGTTGATGACGGAACCACCCTTTACCAAGACAGCGCCGTGCTTATAGTCAGTCTGTGCTGAACACAGGGCTGTCTTGCGTGCGATGTTGAAGTAACGTGCATTACGACCACGATAAGCCATAACACGCTCGGTCAGCGGACCAGCATCGTATTCGCTTGCGAGCGTTGACATTCTCTCTCCTACACCCGTAAGATAACTGGGCGATCGTCTACTGTCAAGGGAAAACTTTATACATTTTTGAGCAGTTTTGTGGGGTGCCAGATTTCTTTGTCTTTGTGCCATAGGCAAGCCTTATCACCATAATCTGATGGCGGCTTGTGCCACCTAACGAGTGTAAAATCTGTCTTCAACTTTGTAATCTTTTCTCCACCCTTTTGATAAGAATAAGCCGTGTTCCAACTAAAAAATTGCCTTAGAAGTTCATGGTCAAGTTTTGGGTTATTTTCCATGATCTTCTCTCTGATTGCACCAATAGCGTCAGAGCGCAAAGACCACAAAACATTTACGTGTTGTGGGCTGGAAAACATAAACTCTGGATGGCTCTTGTCATAAAGTTTGTGCCATGCATCTACAAGGTCAAACTCTGCGTATAGGTTGATGTCTCGGACACGTTCCAGAGCAATACCTTGCCCCTTTACATTCCTCCTACTCATGCAGACAAGAGAGCCTGCGTCGATTCGGTTTGCCATTTATCCTCCGTTGGCTTTGCTGACGACCTCAAAGCCGTCATGTATCATGTGTAGTATCTGGTGTGTGCTTGTATCCAGTCTCACCAGCACGACTGACATTGGGTCACTTTTGGAAACTTCTATTACTATTCCGTATGCCCAAACTGCGTCTATGGGAAAAGTCTCGCCGCTCTCGCTTGCTTCATAGACTCTGTAATCTATAATCCATTTTACAAGGTCACCGGGCGAGATCTCTTCCACATAGTAAGTATGCTACTGTTCGAGAGAAAGCAACTCTAACTGTAGTTCGTCAAAGCCGCCGACCAACAACTCAGAAGCAGCCATGGTGTTGTATTTTGTGATGACTGGGTAGGTATTCCAGTTTTTGTGCTTCTTGATGTCTTCTCGGTATGTCTTTGACCAGTCCATACTGACCCAAACATACTCAATGTCTTTCTCCATGCATAGCGCCTGTGCGCGTAGACAGTGGGGGCAGTCGCTTACGCCGTAAATCATATACATTAGACGCCCCAGTATTCGGGGTTTGTCTCGTCTTCCCAATCTTCCCACTCGTCCCAGTTCCAAGCCATTTCTTGGTCAAAAGGGTTCTCACACTCCATGTGTTCATACATAGCGAGAAATGCGTTGTGGTCACGATCAGTCATAGTCACTCCTTTAGTTTGGTTTTGAGAATCTTGGCTCGGTGGCGTCCGCCTTGCAGCACGACCACCACGTCACACTTAGAATATAACACGTTGCGGAGCGTTGTCAAGTCAGGATCGACCCATCCGTCCTCGGTGCGTAGCATAACCTTGCTTTGCCCTCGGTTAGCCAGTCGGATCGCGTCACGATAAGCGGCTGCAAGGGAAGAATAGACACCATGAAAAGTGTCGTCTGTATCAAAGAGACAGTAAGTATAAATCTTGGTCATTTACCACACGCTTTGCATCGTGACACAAACTTCTGCCTCTTCTCCTTCATGCCTATCTTTATTTTCTTAAAGTTCTCGGCACGATCTTTAATGACCTTACCGTTATGTAGAGCCTTGATGTGGCTCCCTGTGTATGCTCCACACAACACAATTGCTTGTGAAGGAACATAGAATATGTATTCACCCGGATGTGGGATTGCTTCTTCTGTTATGTCGTAAAATTCCATTAGTCGTCCAATGTCATTGACTGGTCGTATGCTTTGTATTTTAGTTTGGTTAATGTATCAAGAAGATCGTTACGGCGCAAGAGTTTGAATGCAATATTCTCAGGACTAAACTCCATAGCCTCCGTATCAAGCCCTGCTTGCCTCATGTTGCGTATCTTTTTCTTTATACGGTCAACATGCCTTTGAACTTTTTCAAACTGTCCACGGTCAAACATGGCGCTTATAGAGTTAATCTGTTGCTCTATGTCGGAGGCTTTCTTCTTGGCTGTCTCAAGGTCGATTGTAGTATCCATGCGCTCAGGCTTGTTAAGCCATTCGTCTTCCATGACAGAGTAGACGCCAGATGAAGAATGTTCTTCTTTTGTGTTCTCGACATAAAGTTCTACTTCGTAGCCCTTGATTCTTATGTCGTGGTTCTCGTTCCAACGTAGGCGCTTGGCATCAAACATTTCTTTGACCAACTCTTCGTTGTCGTCCAATTCTTCAAAGTCAACAACAATGTGAAGATCAATGTCTGAATACTTTGACCAGTGATAGTTTGCGAGTGAGCCTGTAAAGCGAACGTCCTGCACAGTTACATTGAAAGGTAAGCCATCAATGAAATCATTTGCAATCTCCATTAACTTCTTGCTAACAAATGAACGCAACTTTTCATCTTTCCAGATGCGTGGTTCCAACTCATCATTGATCTGGAATCCCTCTGGATCAACTTCAAGAACCTCAAAGCGCAAACGATCTGTGCCTGCACGTTGGGTCTTGTTGTTATATGGAGCGCCTGAAGATAAGTTCTTATGCCCTGCGACCGTAGAATAGATATCATTCTTTCGTCTCTGGGTTTTATACTTCTTTTGTGCCTTGCTCTTGAATGGAGTAGGCTCAGGTCGCTTTCTGCTATCAGGTTTCCTCTGGCTCATTTTTCTTTACTTCTCCTGTCGCAGTGTAAATAGTCTGTCGCCCATCATCATAGGTTATGATTGTTCCATTTGTTGGGTGAGAACTAACATGAATCTTGATAAAGTCATCAAAATTATCAAAGAAAGCAATACTTCCTCGTGGGGCTGGCGTCAGCCAGTGTATCACGGTGTGTCCGGTTGCGAAAACGCAACCTTCGATAACAACGCCTTCTCCTGAAATACCTGTTTCATCGCTCTGGCGACAAACAGTAAACGTGGTCATGCCCTGTGGGGCTTTGTTGGTCAGCTTCTTGGGCTTGAGGTCTTCTACCTCGGTGCTGACTGCCTCAACGGCTTCTGACATTAAGCATCTCCTACTGGTTTTTGCTTTAAAAGTTGATCGACAAAGTAAATGTCGAGTGCGTCCTGTAATGCCCTCTCTGAGTCTTCCACATCAGGGCATATTTCAGGCTCGTCTTTTAGTCTTTTAACTAACTCTTCGATCTCTTCTTTGGTTTTTGCCATTTTGAGATCAATAGTATCTATCTTGCCCGTTACTTCTTCATAAGGGCACTGTTTCTTTTTCTTGCTCATGGTTACTCCATAATACCACTGAAATCTACTTGCCAGATTGGGACTACGATTACGAAGTTGTTCAATACTTGATATCCGTATTCGCCTGCCCCTACATCTAAAGCCATGATGATTCCAATTAGTTCTCCTGTCTCGTCAAATACACCAGAACCAGATGCTCCAGACCAAGCGTATGATTGAACAATGACATAATCTCCTGTGTAGCCAGAGATTGTTCCGGTCCATGTGGTAGGACCTACACTATTAGGATAACCTGTGTAGTAGATCTTGTCAAGGAGGTTGTAGCTTTTTTTCCAGTTAGCAATTGCTCGTGGTATTTTTATGGGTTTTCTCGACATAACCTGCTCTACTTCAAAAATAGCATAGTCTACTTTTTTGTTGAGCGTGACCATTCTCAAGCATCTGCTTGTTTCTCCAAAGTGCATAACCATCAACTTATCACAACCGTTTATGATCCCATGTGCCGAGGTCAAAACATAATATTTATTATTGTGGATAAAGTATGTCCCACTGAGAGAAGACATTGTTCCTGTTTCTAAATCCATTGAGAAAACACGGACAGCAGAGTTAACGGATCTCCTGATTGCTTGCTTGTCACTTACATCATAGTGGTGGGAGGTTGTTTCATAACTATGGGGAGTATCTGGCTGTGGGTGTAAGAAAAACACAACCATAAGAAACAACGCGAAAATTACACCGAATGTAATTGATGCTATACTTTTGATTATGTTTTTCATGTTGTCTCCTTAGACTTGACGTTGGTATGAAATAAACACTGGCACTTCTTCTACGCCTGCCTTTATAGCATAACGCAAATCGTCTTCATTGCCAGTTATTTTTGCTCTCCCGTTCTTACCAATCGCTAAGTAAATAGGATCACGAGGACCGTTTTGGATAAAGTTTTCGTATCCTGCGTCAAAATGATGTCCGTGCTTGCGCTGGTGCCTGCCACATAAGTGCTCTAAATCAGCAACAGGCATCATTACACTGTATCGTGTGAGATTAAGATTTGTTGGCTGATCATACATAACTCCACCCTCGACCCAATCATCTATGAGACCTTGGATAGTTGGTCGGGGAGTTGTGCGCGGTGTCGAAGGACGCTGGGTTGAGTTGAAATAGCCATACGCCTCTTCCATTCTTTGGCGGCTGGCTGAAACAAGATCGGCACGCTCTACTTTGTGTATACGAATGTCTTGGCTGATCTTTCTAATCTGTGGCAACAGGATTTGCTTTACCCACTCTTCTCTTGGCTTCTGTCCTTTTAGAGCAAACTTGAGGCGCTGTAATGATATTGTTCTGTTGCCTTGAGTTCTCTTGCTGTTGCCAACTGTGCGAACTGTTGTAACATCAGGGATAGCACGAATGATGTTGTGAATGTCTGTAATTTCGTAGCCCATGCCAAGGGGGTAGGACATAACAAAGTCCATTTCGTATAGTCGCACATCAAGCGGATTTGCTCTTGCTTCTTGCTGGACTGAGGGTAGATTGTCGTCTGTATCAGCACTCCTCTTCATTCTCTTGGCGGCTCCATAAATGTATTCTTTGACTACCTTATCAAAAGCGCCAATTATGATTTCAAAGTTGTTGTCGTAGTATTCCAAGAAGGGACCAATAAATGGAAGTGTCTTCTCATTAACAATAACCTCAATCTTGTAGTAGAAGGCATCTTCGCCAGTTCGGGTCGGTTCCCCTATGCGATGCTGTACGCCAATGTCGGTCATGTCCTTGCTCTGCGTGATAAGAAAGCCTGCAAACATATCTTTTAGAAAAGAGAGTTTTACGACTTTGTCCCATAAATTGTCAATCTTCTCTTTGTATTCCTCACCGTAATCCAATGTCATTTGTTGCTTTGCGAATTCTATTGCTTCTCTCTCTTTTGATTCCAGAGCCTGCATTATTTGTTTCCTAAATCTTAGACTACTCCACCAACCCTCCGGGCTTTTGGTAAGGCTTAAACTGTGAGGTAAACTATTAAACGCCCCTCTTGACGGTGCGAGTCCTGTTTTTACTATGGTCTGCATTTCATCGACAGTTGTGTCAAAAAGTTTTCCATTTGCCATAACAAAAAACTGATCTCTGTCGTTTGTTGCTGTGTTTGCAATATAGAAATTGTTAAATCGTTTTGCAACTGTCTCTCTATATCCCTTTACCAGTGGTGCCTCTATAATCTCGTTCCTGATAAACAAGTCCTCAATCGCATCTACAGAATCTCGGACATCGGTATAGAGTTCATCAACCAAATCAAGGAAATCACTGTATTGGTCCGATGAAGAATTATGAAGACCTGCCATTATCTCTTCGTTAGAAAGAGACTCAAGATCAGCGAGAACCATATAGGTTTTTGAGCCATCGCCTACCAATTCAAGCATCTGTTCTGGATCACCAGAAGCATATGATTTTTGTAGTGCTTCAGCCTCTGTCTCAGCCCTAACAAAAAGCACTTGCGCGTTTTCTTTGTAAGAACTAATGAAATCGTTTCTATCTTCTTCTTCTAAAACTTCAAGTATTTCCTCGTTGGCTTGCCCTAAATCATCCTTTTGTCTGTAAAGATGTCTATCTTTTAATTTGAATGGCACTTCAACGACGATTGATTCCAGAGTATCATACCATTCAAACCCTTCACCATAGTCCGCATATTCAACATTTAAGCCACTCAGCACTACTTCGCTAGGTTCCGCAACATTTGCCCTAAATTGCATTAGGTATTCTTGGCATTCGTTGCTGAAATCTTGGTATCGTTGCTCAATTCCGCCCTCCCATTCGATACCTGTTTCGCTGCTAAGGTAGTCGCCCAGTCTGTTAAACTCTTCGGGCTCATTTGAATACTCGCCGGTTTCTTTCAAAAACTCAGCGCCCGTAAGTTCAATAAACTTTTCGATATGCGGCCATAAAGATTCTGGTGGGCAAGTATTTTGGCGACCTTTTACTTGGAAAATAACTGCACTGCTTTCGTTGTATGCGATAGTCACATAAGACTTAGATCTTTTTTGACCTTTATCTCTTTTACGAAGAGAATATAGTATGCCACGTTGGTCGGTGCCACAGTGTCCCATACGATCACCCTCAGTGGCACAAGTAGAGGTCTGCAAATCATACCAGTAAGATCCATCTTCAAAAACGTGTAGCATTTTATCCGGGTCTTCTCTGGTTTGCTGATAATCGTAACAAACATCTTCTGCGGCACGCCAGTCTGCTGGAGGTATGCTCTTGATAAGTTCGTAGTTGTTGGGGTTTTGGTTCATAGTAATTATGACATTTTCAATGGCGTTAAAGAAATCATTGAAAAGAAGCCCCTCAACTCTTTCAAGATGATATATTGCTTGGTTAAAAACTTCTTCAGATGCAGCAAACTTATTTTTTTGCTTGATAAATGAGCGCGTTGGTTTTGGCCATTCTTTTACCCGAAGTGTAAGATAAGTTCTTACCAAGTCCTTGTAGACTTCAAAAGTTGTGTCACCTTTTTTAATTGAAAGGCTATCACCATTCTCTTGGGCAAACTCAAGCATTTTGACCAAGAAGTATGAATCATTCCGTTTCGCGCGTTCCAATGAAACACTAAGGTTGCTTACATAGCCGCGAAAACGATAAGTTTTTAAGGCATTACCAACCCACACGCGAGCCTTCTCGCTCGCGTCGTTCATTTCCATTCTAATTCTGTTTACGTTAGCCTCACTTAATCCTATATCACCAACACCTTCAGTGAGGACTTCGCCTCTTATATGTTGAAACCATTTGTCAGTCGCAAAAGACATTCTTTTCTCCCATTACGCTATAAATAGTTTCTATCTTTTATAGTCGTCTTCTAATCTTACAACATCGTCAAGGTGTGGTGTGCTTACTTCCATAATCTCGACTGCACTTTCGTTTGCACCAAAGCGATGGACCTGTAATGGATTGACATGGAAAGACTGTCCGGGATTCAATTTGGTAATACCACCCTCGCCGTCATAAATGTAGAGAGTGCCCGAGACCACATAAACAGTTTCCTCTTTGACTCTATGAAACTGTAGTGATAATCTGTGTCCTGCGTTAATGTGTAGCAGCTTACCAACATAGTTTGGTGTTTCTGCCCAGATGATCTCATGTCCCCAAGGCTTTTCTACTTTTCTCATTTGAACCTCATTTGAATGTAAATAATACAAGTTGCAAGTGCAACGGAAATCATATTTTTTGGTGTAAAGAATTTTTCATCCATAAAATACCAAAACAAAACCGGCATTATAGTAAAGGATAGGGCAAAAATATAAAATCTTGGAGCCCAGCCACTTTCGAAAAATTCATATGCATATCTTAAACCATATACAAAACAAAGCGCAGATGGAATAGCTGTTAAAGTTACAATAAGCAATGTATTATCTCTTGCCCAATCCCAGACGAACTGAGAGTATGAGCTAAACCATGTAATACCTTGACCGAGAATGAAAAGGCAGGTTGCGATTGCGAGTTTATCATACATTATGTAGGATTATTTCCTTTGCGTTTTCCGCATCGGCGGTTGGTCTGCCGTATTGATCAATTAATATTTTTTTATATTTTCTATAATTTTTTAGTTTTGGATGGTAATCATAGACAAAAATGCTAGGTAATTTAGTAAACCGTTTCAAAAATTTAGTGTGCTTAAAAATTGATTCTTCTAATCCTTTAGGCTCCGCTATATCTAGAACATCATAGTGGTATTTGCCGGGACAAAATAAATTAATGTCTACTTTGTCTGTCTCATATTCTTCAACCAACTTTATGTTAAAGTTTTTAGTTTGAAAAGACTTTAAATCTCTAAGAGCTATTGGATTATAATTTTTTGTTTCAAAATCTCCATGAGTGACCATACCCAAGCTGGAACATCTGTTAAGAAGGAAGAACAAAGCACTACGAACAAAAGGATCTTTGTAGTTGTACCATCCTTTTCTTAAAATGTCAAATGTTGCTTCATTTAATGTAGGGTACAGTTTTTCAGCAATCAAAGAAATTCTATTCGCATCTTCTAATAAACAATGCCAAAATTCTGCTACCTGTCTACTCTGGGTCATACCAATCAGGAATCTATCAGATTCGGCAAGCCTAAACTCTACATTACCATCATAAAAGGGATAGCTACCGACTATGGTTCCTTTGGGTATTATTTTTTTTAAAATAGAAATACAGTTAGTCTGACTCTTCAGATTTTTGATCGGTGTTTGCAATAAAAAACTCCTTAAACTCTTTTATTTGTTCTTCTAGTTGTTCTATCTCTAACTCTTCCGACGTTTGCTGGAAGGGTATTTCTCTTTCTCGTGTTGGTGGCTCAGGAGCCTGAGTCTTGAATCTAACATAGCCTTCTATGATATTTTGTATATCTCCAAGCATTATATCAACTTTTGCAAGTCTACGCCGTAGAAGATCTATTTGTTCTAGACCATCTGTTCCAAGTATAATCGTATCACGGTCTGGTCGTGGTCTTATAGGATTTAATTCAAGAACTTCTATGGCATTGTTAAAAAGCCTTGTAACTTCTTTCTGTAAGTCTTCAAGTTCAACAGAATACTGTATGTTTACTCTTTGTCCCATGATTACCCCTTCAGAACATAACTGCGTTTATTAAGTGCAGTTTCAACAGTATTTGGGTCTCCGATTACAACTATATCAGTACCAGTAGTGCCCTTATCAATTGTAATCTTTGAAAAGCGATGGTCTCTACTTAGACCCTCAGTAAGCATCCCTTGTTCGTTTAGGCTCTTCATTTGGTGCTCTTCTCTCACCATAACAACGTGTTCAGGATTGACGAATACTTCTCGTAAAGAATACTTGCGTCCGGTTGTCACCGCGCCTGTTCCACACACTTCTGTTAATTTAACTAGCATTTTCCATCTCCTGTGTAATTGGATAAAGATCTTTTAATTTGACATCCCAGATTCTTTCTTTGTAATAAACTGAAGCCCAAGCCGGTCTTCTAATATCTAAGGACCAGAATATAGCACGGCTTGGCTTTGTAGTCTTTAAGTAATAAGGGGTTCCTTCTATAAAGTTCTTTGAATTCTTTTGCCCCAAAAGTAAGACATCTTGAGGAATATGAACTAAATCACCTCTTGTCATTATGACACCTGTATGATTCCGTAGTTGGTTGTAATGAGTGTTCCAGCACAAGACGCTGCGTTCTTCAGCGCAGACTTGGTTACCCTCACTGGATCTAATATACCACGTTTGTAAAGGTTTGTCAACGAACCAGTACGGAAATCGTAGCCCATGTTTTCAGGTTGATCGATGACATGAGCAAGCAAAAGGTCTTCACTCTGCCCGCCGTTTCTGCACATTTGACGGAAGGGTGCTTCACATGCCTTCTTAACAATACCAATACCAATTGACTGCTCTGCATGATCTGTCTTTACAGTAAGAGTGTTGCTTGCTCGCAGCAGGGCTGTGCCACCACCACCAATCACACCTTCTTCCTGTGCAGAACGAACAGCCTCAAGTGCATCTTCGATGCGGTGCTTGCGTTCAGTCATTTCTACCTGTGTTGCACCACCAACGTGAATAACAGCAACACCAGATGACAAGCGGACAATGCGACCTTGAATACGCTCACACTCTGCAAAATCTTCTGTATTTGTAATCTCAGCCTTTAAACTCTCAATACGAGTCTCGACTGCTTCGTAGTCACAATTGCCACCAACAAGGATTGTTCCAACCTTTGTGCTTTCAACAGACTTAGCAGTACCCAACTGATCAAGTGTTGTTGTCTGCAATTTCTGCCCTGACTCTCGGGTGATGAATGTTGCACCGGTTGACATTGCGAGATCAGATAGAAGACTGCGCCTCTCCTCTCCATAGAATGGAGCCTTGATTCCTGCAATTTTTAGTGAGCCACGCATTGCGTTCATGATCATGGCTGCCAAGGCTTGCCCCTCAATGTCCTCAGCGACAATAACGAGTGGACGTGCCTCTCTGGCAACCAACTCAAGAATGGGCAGAATCTGCTCGACCTGAGTGATCTTGTAATCTGTAACCATAACTATGGGCTCTTCATAATGCATTACATTTCGGCGCTCGTCGTTAACAAATGCAGACGCACAGAAGCCAGCAGGAAAGCGGAAGCCTTCGGTGACATCAATCGAGGTCTCCATAGAGCGGGACTCTTCGATTGTTATAGAGCCATCTTGCCCCACCTTGTCCACAGCCAAAGCAATGAGATCCCCAATAGTAGAATCGTTGTTGGCTGAAATAGTGGCGATGTGTTTGATATCATCAATACTAGTGACTGGTCTCGCCATTTCTGTAAGGTTGTTACAAATCTCTGATACTGTTGCATCTATACCCCTTTGTAATTCAATTGGAGACACGCCAGCAACAATGTGTCGTTGTGCCTCGTTTAGTATTGCTCTCGCAAGGACGGTAGCAGTAGTCGTACCATCACCTGCGCTTGTGTTTGTCTCGTTTGCTGCTTGGCGGATAACCTGTGCGCCAGCGTTCTCAAACTCATCATCCAACTGCACAAACTGTGCAACTGTTACGCCATCCTTCGTTGCGAAGGCAGGCTTGTCATGCTCCTTTAAGAGCACAGTCCGACCCTTGGGTCCGAGAGTAGAAGAAACATAGTCAGCCAAAGTGTTGGCTCCGTTTAGAATCTTCTGTCGTAATTCTTCGTTATTCGCAAATACCATCTTGTTTGTCATTTTAACCTCGTGAAATAATGAAAACTTCGTTTGATTTCTTACTCTTGTTCATTCCGTAAGCCCATTCGGCTGGAACTATCTCATAGTCAGAGTAGTGCTCACGAATGAAATCGCAATCGTTATAACATAATAACCAGTTCTGACGATTTGTCAAGAGCAAATGTAACATTTCATGATCAAAACCTTCATGCATATCTCCGTTCTTTCCATAGAGCTTGCTCTTCGCTTCCAAAAAGTATGGAGGGTCCAAGTATAGGAAACAATTTTCATGGCGCTCTATTGACTCCTCAAAGCTTAGAAAGCCTACTTTTAGGTTAGGTGCTTCAAAATTCTCCAGCCTTTTGATGCTGTTCTCATTGAAGCGACCTTCGGCTGCCTGCTTGGAGTATCCGCCCGATAAGGTTGCGCCTGAGAAAGAAGAACGATTGATCGCAAAGTAAGCAGCAGCCGCAACGTAAGATTGTCCGTGGTTGCTGTTGTATGCCTTTAGGAGTTCGCGTAGATTCTTGAACCCAATCTTGTCCATTGGGTGTAGTCTGCGAACCTCTTTGACCAACTCTTCCCTGTCTGCAAGTAGGCAGTTCCAAAAGTTATAGAGAGGATAGAACGCATCGTAAGCGTATACCTTTCTATCCTCAGCAAGCACCAACTCTAACGACCCACCGCCCAAGAATGGAGAACAAATGTCTCCCTCTGGAATGTGGGGGAGTAGGTGCTTTATTGCGCGTGTTTTGCCACCGGGATAACGTAGTGGTGATTTCAAGTTTCCTCCATTAAGTTATGATCTTTATTATCTTTAACATATCTTGATCGTTGTCTAAAGTCAAGGGACTTTTTTCAAGAGTACCGCCAACTTTTATTGCAACTAGAAAACGTGTATTACTATTTGTTCCCATGCTTGGTTTTAAGCGCAGACGAACAGAAGGTATCAAGCCGGTATCTGAAAATTCCTTAATATTAAAAGCTTGAGCATCTTGAGGATTTAGTGCATAGAGACCTCTTTTTCCGATATTTATAAATCTATCATTTTTGTCTGCGTAGTAACCAGAAATCTCTTCAAACGGGAACTTTTGATAAGCCCCTGTCTTGCCGTCGAACCACACTCTTTCTAGATTTCTTTTTGTTTCACCTGTCATGGGTCCGGCCCTTAAGCCTGTAATGTATCTGTTTTGATAAACTCTATAGGTTTGCTTTATTTCTTCCATGGTTGGCGGCAGTGGTAAAACATATTTTGTATTGACATAATTGTTAACATATTTATCGAAAATAGGTCCAAAGATGTGTTGTTTTTGTAGATAATCTTTGGTAGGATTTGGCTCCCATTTTTCTAATTCTAGATCATAACGAAGGCTAAATTGACCAAAATCAGCACTCAAAGAAGTTTTGTTCTCAATTGTTAAAGTACCCTTTGGTCCTACGACAGTTATGTCTGATCCGTGTCCAGCGCCAGCAGAATCTGCTTGTACTGTACCACCAGAAAGTTCTTCAAATCTTTTAGCTATTTGTTTTTCTGCTAGATTTCCTTTGCTGGCTGCTGTTGTGCCTGCTAGGGGCTTAAACATGATGTAAACATTGTCTCTATTTCTTGGGGTCTTTAGTTGTAGTCTGCCCAAAGAGCTTCCATCTGCAAAGTGTTCAAAACCAAGAGGAGAAACAAGTTTTTCTAATTCAGCCATAACTTGCTCTCGATTTGGCGCTCTAATTCTTATTTTGTTTTTACCATAAACTTCGTATGTATATCCCATATTTTTTGCTTCTTTTTCAATTATCTCAAGCGCTTTGGAGATGTTTTCACTATATTCTTGCTCTCCCAAAGCTTCCTCGATCATTTCGAGAAGCATTAACAACGTATCAGACATAAATTAACCTCACATAATCTCGTCGGCAAGACCATACTTAACTGCTTCTTCGGCAGATAGGTAGATGTTTACCTTTTCATTAAGTAGTTTCTCCAACTTCTTGCGGGTGAACTTTGTGTTCTCAACCATAGCGGTAATGTAATCATCCTGTAGCGTCTGTATCGCTTCAAGTTCGTTTGCAAGGTTGGGTAGTGTGCCAAAGTTTCCTGCTGCGACATTGTGAATCATTACGCGACAGTTCTTACCAATCTTGCGCTTGCCCTTGGTTCCTGCTGCAAGAAGCAGGGTTCCAGCGGACATAACCTTTCCAACACCGATAGTGTGGATTTCCGTTTCTTCCATGATAGTCTGCATAACATCATACATTGCAAACATGTCATCAGCAGATCCGCCATAAGTGTTGATGTAAAATTCAACAGGCTTCTTTTCTTCGCCCTCGGGAAGAAGGCGGTTCATTTCGTTGAGATAAAGCAGAGCCTGTGTTAGTTCTGCAATCTTTTCGTCTTCAACTGAGGAATAGAGACCAATAACTCTAAGGTCGGGCTCTTTGGGTGGAGCCTCGCCACCGCCGAGAAGTTGCTCAAGACTGATAGTCTTGACCTTTGGTGCGGGTGCGTCTGCTGCCTGTGTCTCTTCTGCTTCTTGAGATACTGTCTTTACAGGTGGAAGAACAATATCAATAATCTTTCCGATAATCTTACGCATCATTTGTTATTCTCCTTTGAAAACATAATGGCGGGGTACTTGTAGTTGTTTAGGAATCTCTGAGATTCTCTCCAATTGTTAAATTCTACAAAGTTTCTAAACATATCAGGGTGCGCCTGAAGTAAATAGGCAATCGCATTGTCTTTGTAAATTTCAATTTGCTTATCATTATCCTTCTTCAGCATCTCATACTCAGGATGTCCGTATGACTTGCCGTTCTTACGAAGTGCTTCAAGTCTATTAATATGAGAGTAGTGTAGGTATTCTAACCCTTTGTTGATAATTGTCAAGTAAAAAACATAAGACGACTTCATTACAATCGCCGTAATCCTTGTTGACTTCAAAAAGTAAACACCAGAACAAGTAAGCCATCCAAGCATAAATGAACAGCCTGCTATCACTAGACTAATAATCAAATCCATTGCCTCTCCCAATGAAATAACCACCTAGGATGGTTTCCTAGATGGTTATTATAACGGCTCAGGAGATTTTTGTCAAGCTATTATTTTGAGGCGAGTCGTCTGAAGATACGCTCGGCTAGCTTGGTCGCCACAGTATCTTGCTTTTTCTCACGAATAAGGCGTGCGGCAACTCGGCGGGCAACTTCTGCAACTATTTCTTCTTCGCCCTCACCTTCGTCGTCCAATTCAACGCCAAGGTCTTCGTCATCACCTGCGGGAGCGTCCATGGCACCTTCTAGATCACCACCTTCATCGTCCATGACCTCACCCCCCATCCCTTCATCACCGCCAATCTCTACGTCAGCATCAAGTCCAAGTAGGTCTGCTAGCTTGTCTACAATGTCTGCAAATTGCTCTTCTTTTCCACCATCGGCACCCATATCCATGTCGGGGGCAGGCTCTTCGGCACCAAGGTCCATATCCATTTCCATTTCTTCGTCACCACCTTCGGGTGCGGGCATCTCGGGAGCAGGCTCCTCTTCATCGCCCTCTTCTTCCATCATGGTGTCACGCATACCGGGTTCGTCTTCTTCCTCGTCGCGCATACCGGGCATATAGCCACCCATTTCCTGTAGGGGCTTGATGTTCGCCAACTTCATGAATTGACGGATTTCTGATTCTGATAGTAATTTCTTGCGAGCCATAGTTTTATATCTCCTTAAAAACTCAAAGTTAAATAGTCTACATCACCAGAAGAAGCCAATAATTCTTCACCATCTGGCAAACGTTTCTTTAATTTAATTAGTGCCTTATCTTGTATCTGCTTTATTCGAGCAAAAGAAAGTCCCTCTCTTTTTGCAATTTCTCGTAAAGAAAGGGGTCCATTCACATACGTTGTAATAAGTGTGCAATTATATTCATCTTCATAATTTATGTGGAACCTACAGCTACTTGCTTCGCAGCATTCTTTGTCTTTAAGGCATTGCTGCGCACAAACCAATAAGTCATCTTTGTTCATAAGTCTGGAAACTCCTTTGATATTAAATCAAATATCTCTTGTTTTTCAGCATCGTCAAGCAAGCCCCAATCCTCAAGAACTTCTTGTCCTTTTTTCTTGAGTTTAAGAGATTTGGTAAAACGATGTCGAGAAAGAATTTTATGTTCCAAGACATAGTTGTCAAAGAACTGCATAAGATTTTCTTCCTCTTGGATCATGCCATCAATAACAGCACGAAAGAATTGCGCTACATTTACTTTGTTGTGTCGCAACCTAATCAACAAGCGAGCGTGGTCATCATCAGACACCATAAACCGAATAGACTTTAGTTCACGTCCGTATTCGTATTTATCATCTGACATTACCACTTTCTCGCGTTAATGTGTGTCTTGCTCTCACCAAGACCAGCAGTGGTCTGTCGAACAAACTTATGTCGTGCTTGAAGTTCAAGAATACTACGACATCCTGAGTATGAGAGTCCAGAGCGAATGCCCTGCTCCAAGTCAGCGAGAACATTGCGAACCTTGCCTCGATAGGGCACGGTCGATGAAACACCCTCAAACGAGGAATACCTACCTCTCCAGTCTATCTGTGCTTCTTTGGAAGCCATACCACGATAGGTCTTATACTTTTGACCTTGAGCGTTGGTAAAGACCTCTCCGGGTGTTTCCTTGGTTCCTGCGAGTAGCGAACCCAACATAACAGCGTCCGCACCTGCTGCAAGAGCCTTTACAATGTCGCCAGAGTTGCGTATGCCACCGTCTGCAATGATCGCGACTTCGCGGTCAGTTTTTGCACAATCCAAGATTGTCTGCAAGCCGGGGTGTCCGTGTCCTGTCTGCACGCGAGTAGAGCAGATAGAACCACCCCCAATGTTGCACCTAACAGAGTTGGCACCCCAATCAGCAAGATCGTTAATCCCTTCCAAGGTTGCAACATTTCCTGCCATAATGTGCAGATCATCGCCAACAGCGGCTCTGACAGCATGAATAGCATGTTTCATCATAACATGGTGCCCGTGTGCCACATCAATGCAAACAAAGGTTGCTCCTGCTAAAAGACTTTCAGATACTCTAAGCAACAAGTCTTCACCTACACCAACGGCAAAACCAATGTTCTCTGCTCCGTTGACTCTTGCGTGCCCAACCAATTCGGCTTGTTCTTCTGGTGTGTTGTATCTATGAATGATAGAGCACCCACCTGCGGCAGACATCGAACGAGCCATAAGATCTTCGGAGATCGTATCCATCGGAGATGATATGATCGGTAGGGAAAGCCTTAGTCCATTGCCAAGGTCAGTCCCCACTTCTACCTCTGAACGTGAACGTATGTCCGAGTATTGAGGTAGAAGCAGGACATCATCGTATGTGAGTGCTTCTTGCATTATTATCCTCTGTTTTTATCAATAAAGATACGAATACCTGTGGGGTGATACCATGTTTCCTTGTGAGGCTTCTTGGGCTCTTCCATGAACTTCACAACGGGTCTTGCACCACCTGTTCTAATATAACAGATCGAAGGCACTCCGTCAAACCCATACTTCTTTTCCAGTCCCTTTCCATCATCCATGTTGAATGCATAGAAGTGGATATCATCATAGTCGTCGGAGATATCTACAAACTTGTCACGCAAAGCGTGACATAGGTGGCAATTTTGTCCGTAGAACTTAATGATCACTTCATGTGGCTGCTTGACTTCGCCACCCATAATCTGTTCTAGATTGCGTCTATTGATTCTAACTACTGCCATTTTCCCATCCTTCAATTAAACGGTCGAGATACCAACGTGCCTTCTTGAGATCTTCAATAGGCTCTGCCTTGTGTTGATGTCTCGCAACATATTTTACCACATTGCCTGCGTTGAAGTCAAGTCCCCAATCTTCGATGGCATCAATTACTTCTATGTTGCCTTGGTTGTAGTGCGGGGGATGATTTACGGCTTCGCGTCGTGCGATGCCTGCAAGTCCTGCTCTCATGGTATTAAGAAATTCGGTAGCTGCTTCTTCGGTACTTGGTTCATCATCAAGTCCATGACAATCAAACACATCAATTTGTTGCTCCATATCTTTTGCTTTTTCTTCCACAAAGAAATCTACGGTTGTAGTTGTCTTACTTGTTCCTCTTGCCATCTAGTACCTCCTTTACTCTTTCTATGCACTCTGGGCAAAATAGGGTTACGCGGGTAGGATTCTCACGCACCACTACCCTCCAAGTTTGCGCGTGTTCTTTTGATTTGGCGTCAAATGCGGCTTCACACGCTGAACATGCGTCTGGGCGGTGGCTAAAGGTGGAAATTTTTTGGGCGAGTTTATCGTTACCCTTATTCTTTTTCTTTAGCCGCCGCCTTTCTGCTCTATTCACGGTCTCTCCATCCCTGTAATGCGTGGTCCGTTGAAAGATGACTGACGGAATACCACAACGGCTGATGGGAATGGTGCGGAGTTGGTGCCGTCACCAAACTTGATACGACCACGAACAAAACGAATCTCGTCTGCCTTCATCACGTAGTCGTGCCAATACTGAGTATCGGTTCGGGCTGGAATGAGCATGACAACAGTGGTGTCATCTTTCTGCCCCTCTTCGTAGCCCTTGCGAATCCAGTCCTTTAGTGCTCGTCCATAGGGTGGGTTGAGAAATACACGGTTCCCAGACCAGTCCTGAGACAAAGAATCATCTGCTTCAGTGTAGTAGTTGGCAACCTTATAATTGTCAGCCGATGCAGCGGCATCCAAGGTAAATGGACCAAAGATGCCGTTGAGTTTGTCAAAGAAAGACTGGGGGGTAGCCCAGTCATTTGACTTTGAACTAAACATTAGTTGTGTTGTGTTCTTATCCACCTGTGCTCCCAAGGGCTCCTTCGCCACGGTCAGAGATTGTGATCGGATGACGGTATAGTTTGGACTCAACAAGTTGTGGTCGGAAAGTTACAACCGGGACCATCACGAGTTGTGCGATCTTATCGCCATAATACACAGTCTGTGGCTTAGTACCAATGTTGTGTAGATTGATGAAGACTTCTCCATCGTAGCCAGAGTCGATGACGTGAGCACCGACAACAAGGCTACGCTTTGCTGCCACACTTGAGCGGTTCATAACCTGTAGCATGTAACCGTGTGGGACGCCAAACCTAAGACCAGTCTTAATCAGCACGGAGCCACCCGGTTCAATAGTGACCGGGTCCTCTATGTGTGCATAAACATCGAGTCCTGCATCGGATGGATTTGATCGTGTTGGAATCTTTGCGTATTGATCGACGCGCTGAAATTCAACAATCATTCTGCCTCCGTATCTTCGCCAGAAATAGCCTTGTAGTTATCGTAAACATCATCAATGTTTACCTTGCCCTTGAACAGACGGTAAGCCTTCACAGCCGCACGGATCTCGTCGGTGTTAAGCCAGCCCTGCTCGCGGTACTCGGTGCGCAGTTCGCGCTTCTGGTCCTTGTAAGGCTCCATAGCCTCTTCAATTGCCACGAGCGAACGGATGTACTCCAGCACGTAGCGCTTCTTCTCTTCGGTCGATGTAGACATAGTGTCCTCCTTAGTGGTGTTGTTAATGTAACAGGTCGGTCGTGTGCTGTCGAGTAAGGGGTTCACCTTGGGGGAGTCCGTCACGCAGGAGCGCTGTCGCCATGCGCTGATAGTCTTGATTGATTTCAAATGAGATCCATTGTTGTTGAAGCTATTGAGCGTCATA
>Ga0181585_10000844_pt1 | contig 26487 bp, 27 predicted proteins | sample 071ome_29_FD_132469 | JGI IMG/M metagenome (GOLD analysis project Ga0181585, IMG submission 132469) | Coastal salt marsh microbial communities from the Groves Creek Marsh, Skidaway Island, Georgia - 071407BT metaG (megahit assembly) | ecosystem: Environmental > Aquatic > Marine > Intertidal...
ACGATCCAGATAGGCTTCGGGTGAAATCCGGCAGGCTTGGTTGAGATAGATTTTGGATAGATCCGATTCGTTCAATTCGATTTCAACCTGCAGGTCTTCGGGATCCCCCAGGGAGATCAACGCCGTGCTGGGCCCGCGCGTTCCACCGAATGACTGGGGTGTCACCAGTTCGTTAGGATCGACCAGTTTTTCGAGGACCACACCGTTGATGGGAGATCGAATGATCGTCCAGTCCAGATAGGTTTGGACCAATTCCACCTGCCCCTCCAGACGTTTGACGTCAGCTTGGCCGGCGGCAAGTCGCAGCTCCGCATCTTCCAAAGTTGCTTTCATCTCCACTCGCTCTGCAACCAGACGACGGGCGCGATCCACGTCAAGCTGCGCCTGTTTGACCTGCACCTGAGCCACTTCAAGCGCCCCCTTTGCCTGCTTGAGTTGCGCTAGATACTCAACATCATCCAAAACAGCAACCACCTGATCCTTGGTCACAGAGTCTCCTTTTTTGACCCGAATATCTCGCACCACTCCCATGAACCGCGGACTCAGCTCAATGCGTTCCCTGTTGACGATGTATCCGCTGACGGTCAACAGTGAATGACCAGACGCTTTGACAGATGGAAATTCGCCCGTTCGGGCAGACGTGAATTCTGGAGAGTGGACATTTGAGGAAGATGTAGAAACCGCTCCGGTGGTCGCTGTGTCACCTGGATAAGTTGTATCAAGAATCCTTTGATCATCTCCCTCCCTCGGCCAGGCAAACCACACAGCAATGGCAAGCAGCAGAACAATCCCGCCATAGATCATTGTCACGGTGGATTTGGGTCGTTTCTTGGCACTTGCAGGAATCTTGAGCTGTTGTATGTGGTCTTTTTTCATAGCGATTTCAGGGCATCGATGACAGGTGTCCGCGACGCTTTGATGGCTGGAATAAGGGTTCCAAATAATCCGATCAAAGCAGAAAAAACGATTCCTTGCGAAGCCAAGGCAGGAGTGATGGTGAATTCAAAAACAGTCTCACTGAACGATTCAAAACCGATGGTTCCCGTTGCATAACCATTGATGGGCAGAGCAAGCAAACATCCGAACACACCTCCGATAGAGCACAGCAGCATCCCCTCGATCAACAAGCCGAGCACAATTGTTCGACGTCGAAAACCAAGCACACGCAGCGTGCCAATTTCCCGCGTGCGGGCGCCGACGGTTGCATACATGGTGTTCATGGCCGCGAGGATCGCGCCGATGGACATGGCGGTTGCCAGGAAGTTACCCAGCCATTTGATCGGTGTGGCCGTCATTGTCTGCTCCCGATAGTATGCCACTTCATTCTTGGCTAGCAACTGAAGACGTTTGTCTTCCTCCACCAGTTTGGTCAAAACCGTAAGTCCTTCCGCATTGACCGGACGCACCAACAGGCAGGAATAGGAATCTCGATCAAACAAGGCCCTGACTTCGTCCGAATCCGCCCAGATTTCCGAATCAAAGGCACAGTTTCCTGCATCAAACCAACCCACAACCGTCAGCCAATCCGGTCCGGTTTTGAAACGATCACCGATACCGAAATTGGCAAAACGGGCCGCCAGACGTTTACTGACGACCACCTCTCTTTTACCGGCTTCGAACCATCTGCCTTCCACCAATTTCACTTGAGGGCGCAACACCTTCCCCATCGGGCCAATGCCTCTCAGAGTCGTATTGGCTTCGCCGTTTTGCTCACGTCTTGGCAAATTGACCAAGGTGAGCACGTCAGCCGTAAAAAGAGGGCGGTCATTCGCATCATGTTCGATCCATTCTGAATAAAGCAGCGACCGATATTGCTCGAGCGTGACGATGCTGCTGGATTCCGATTGAGAACCTTTGCGAACGATCATGAGGTTGCGCGGATCGCCTGTATTGGCGCTGCTTTTCTCCAATCCTACCGCCAGAGCCTGCACCATGACATAAACCGCCACCACCATGGCAATCCCCAAGATGGTGGCGAGTGTGCTGCGCCAACGAAGCAAGACGTTTTTGGCATTGTATTTGATCGGCAACATATCGGATCAATCCAAAGTTTTCAGTCCATCGACAACACTCATGCGACACACGGACAAGCCGGGCACGACTCCCGATAAGACCCCCAAAACCATCGCGATGAGAAAGGCGCTTCCCAGCATCCGTTCGGTCACTTCAAAATAGACAAACATCCCGCCCGACAAGGCTTGTATGTCGATATAATGAAAGATCCAGGCAGCTCCCCCTGCTCCCATGACCGCGCCCAACAGGGAAAGCAACAAACTTTCCGCAAGGATAAACGAGAGCAGTTCATTACGGCGAAAACCAATCGCCTTGAGAATGGCCAGTTCCCGGAACCGTTCACGAATCGCCATGCTCATGGTGCTGACCGAAACAAGCAGCAGAGTGAACACAATCGCCGAACAAATGGAATCGATCAGCATCTTGATGTTCCCCCACATGGACACAAAACCCATTTGAAAAGCGCGTTCACTCTCGGCCCGCACTTCAGAGGAGGTGTTTTCAAAGGCGGAATTGATGGATTGAATAACCTGCGGGGCAACTTCCGCGGAAGCGGCGCGTACCCACCATGTTCCCACTGTTCCGGGGTCGTCCGTCAGTTCATCCAGATAGGTGTGATGAAAAAACACCGAGCGATCATCCAGCGTTCCCTGGTACGTTCCCACGATTTTCATATCCAGATCGGCCGGGTATAAGGTACCGGTGAGCAACATGCGATCTCCAACTTTCAGATCATACCGCTCCATGGTATCAAGCCCTACCAGACAACTGCCGCGATTCTTGATCCAGGCTTGCAAGTGTTCAGATGAAGCTTTGGCTTCCACAAAGACATTGGTGAAGCGGTTTGGATTCACCGCAAATTGAGCGAAGGTTGTGAACGATTCATTGCGAAACAACCCCCCAAAATAGGAGAAAGGAGTCACCGCCGCCACACCCGGAATTTTTTCGATCACCTGCAATTGGCGCACAGGCAGTGGTTGAGCCAGCGACACCTTATTACGGACAGCGATGCGCAGGGATGCCCCGATGTCTTCCGGCGGAATGGTCAGTTCCCTCAAGGCTACCTGCAAGGTCACGAACAAAAACAAACTGACCGCCACACTCATGGCTGACAAGAATGCCCGACGCTTGTTGCGAAGAGCATTTCGGATAATGAATGTCGTCGTGGTCATCGGAAAGTTCTTGGTTCAAGGCAGCATGAGTAATTACATGCTCAGGCCTTCGCTTCGGATGTGGAAGGTTCGGCGAAACGCCCTTTCTCGAGATGAATCGTTCGATTGCCAAAAGCGGCGGCACGTGGATCGTGGGTCACCATGATCACGGTTTTTCCGGCATCGCGACTCAGAGATTGAAGGATCTCAAGCACCTGCTGGGCGGATTCCGAATCCAGATTCCCCGTCGGCTCATCGGCCACCACCAAAGCAGGATCCGTCACCAAGGCCCGGGCAATGGCAACACGTTGTTCCTGTCCCCCGCTGAGTTGCTTGGGCAAATGCCCGGCCCGATCCTCAAGCCCAACCAGTTCCAGGGCGGTCTGCACCAGCTTTCGCCGTTCCGGACGCCCCAGCCGGGTCAACAGTAAAGGGAGTTCCACATTTTCATAAGCACTCAGCACTGGAATGAGATTGAAGCTTTGAAAAATGAATCCAACGTTCTGATTCCGCCAGTCCGCCAAAGCAGATTCATTGAGTCCTTGCAGATCGATACCCTGCACTTTGCAAATACCGGAACTCTGACGGTCAATCCCGGCAATGATATGAAGCAAGGTCGATTTCCCCGAGCCGGACGGTCCCATGAGCGTCAGGAAATCGGAAGGTGTGATGTCCAGATCAATGTTGTCCAGTGCAGTGACCTGGATCTCGCCCTGCGCGTACACCTTGCTCAACTTTCGAATTTCAACGATTGGATTCATTTTTTAGACAGCCACCGCAGTCGCGGGATCTACGAGATGAACAGGATTTACAAGATGGGTCTTGGAGGATTGGGATGAGTGTGGTGAACGAGATCGCCAAAACATTATTGTACCGTATCCAAAGCGGTGATGACTCACCGCAGTCCAGAAAAGCTGCTTACAGTATGTACCCTTTAAAAATCAAATAAGCCCAAAGGGCGAATAATAAATCCTGTTCATCTCGTAGATCCCGCGACTGCGGCGGCCGTCAAAAAAATTCAACGCAGAAACCCCTGCTCTTTCAACCAGAACAAACAGTCCTTGGTCCAGGGATGTCCGTTAGCAAGGCCGATGCCGTGGCGTCCCTTTTGGTAAACATGCAAATCAAATGGAACACCTGCTTTTCTGAGGGCGTCAGCAAACTGAAGGCTGTTTTCAACAGGAACGGCCTGGTCTTCCCATGTGTGCCATACGAAACAAGGAGGTGTGTCGGCTTTGACCTGCAGTTCATTGGAAAGCAGCCAGACCAGTTCCGGAGAAGGTTTTTCGCCGAGCAAATTCCGCTTGGATCCCTGATGCGTGAACGCTCCCATTGATACCACCGGATAACAAAGAATCCCAAGCGCTGGTCGGGAAGACAATCGATCGACCGGATCCCGGGCATCTTTGTCACCGACGTCGAAGTGCGTCACGAGTGTGGAAGCAAGATGCCCTCCTGCGGAAGATCCCATGATGCCGATGCGCTCGGGATCGATGCCCCATTCGACGGCGTGGTATCTGGTCAGGCGCACTGCTCGCGCAGCGTCGCCCAGCATGATGGGGTGGCGGTAGCCTTTGGAACCCAACCGGTATCTCAACACCAAACCAGCAATCCCCTGTTCAGCCAGCCACTCGGCATAACCCTTGCCTTCGTGCGGCGCCAAACCGCCGTACCCGCCTCCCGGAAACACAACAATGGCAGCACCGGTTGCCTTGTCTTTCGAAGGGAGATAAAAGGTAAGTGTGGGATTGTCGTGATCCTGATTCCCCAATGCGCCGGGAGCACCGTCTTTCCAAAGCGGAACTGTTTTACCAGCACCAACCGACAGTGTCAAAACCGTCGCCAACAAGAAACCAACCAAGCATCGGCATTTCATGCATGAGTGATAGGCGATTTAGGGAAACCTGACAAACTCAAAGATCGCGCCCCAGGTAGATCGTGCCGTCCCTGGCGCGCAACCTTGCGGCTTCCATACTCACCTATTCACATCCGATGGAAAACCCCACATTTTTTGAATTAGGAAGAGTGAATAGAGAATAGTGAAAATCCCGCTCCCGCGATGGCTGTCAAAAATAGAAATCCAAAATGATAAATCTCAGGCAAGATCAAACAGGTTGGTTCGCCAACTCGGGACAGGTATTAAGTATTTTCTTATCGCAAGTGTAGAGTTTCAATCCCAGGTCCTCAGCGAGTGCGATGTATTGGCTGTCGTATCCGGAACATCCAGTGCGTCTTGCAACAGCAAGGACTCGCTCAGGTTGGACCTCATAGGAGCGATCGTCCATCAACAATAACGCGTCCGATAAAATGCTGAGCGATTCCTTGGGAGGTATAGCTCCATGGTGTTCATGGGTGCATAAAATGTTCGTAAATTCATCAAGCCATAAAAGCGGAGCCACCCAATGGGAATCCCGATCGTAAAGCCTGTCCACGGCCTCCGAACGCTCCCCTCGTATGAAATAGTAAGCAATGACATTGGTATCAACCACAATCATTTGCGCCCTTCTTCGATAGCTGCTGAGAGTGAATCATCGTTGATCCACGTTTTCATTGAGGCTCGTCTCGAATGGATGCGTTGTATAAGTTGACTGCGATCAGCCTTTTGAGGGAAATAGAGTCGCTTTAAATCATGTAGAATCAGTTTATTGAGACTTCTTCCACTTTCATCTGCCGCACGGCGTAACCGGTCATGAAGCTCTTCAGGAATATTTTTTAAGGTCACATTCACAATAAAACCATAATGACACCATTACGGTGCCGTGCAATCATTTTATCAAAAGATTCATTGTAAAAGCGACCTTGGCTGATTTGAAGATGAGATGCCTGAAATCGCTAGGTATTTTCACTTCTCAGAGTCTTCCCTTGGTTGACATTCTTGAAGCAGGGATGTCGCAAGGTTCGGATCGGGATCCACGCAGTCTCAGGTTCTACCTGCCGCCCACCTCAGGTAGATCGTGCCGTCCCCGGCGCGTCCCTTGGGGTGTCCGAACTGCAAGCATCTGTCGTTTCGGGAAGCCTGCGGTTTTCGATAGCCTGTATTCGATATGAGCACACGCGGGAATGTTGGCGTTCAAATACGTCTGGGTTTTCCTTTGGATGGCAATTTTGACATCGCAAGCCACAAGGAGGCGCGCCGGGGACGGCACTCCCTACCTCAAAAAAACGCCTCCCACCGAAGTGGGAGGCGTGTGCTTTCAAAATGAATTTGAACCGTTCCGTGAATTAGTCAGCAATGTAGAACTGCTGAGCTTGATCAGCGTTCACGGTGTATGAAGGACCGGATGCTCCGGCAACGGCTTCATAAGGACCGGTCACGCTGTTGGAGGATTTCAAGGTTCCGGTGTATTCGATGGTCACTTCGTTGCCAGAAATGGCAATACCCGTGATGGCGCCTGGCTCAGGCTCAACCACAGGAGTGTCATCAATAATTTCATCGGTCACGGTCAAGCCACCGAGAGCGGCAGGAACACTATCACTGTATCCACCGCTGCTAATGTAGAAGTCATCCACCAGGATTTGACCAGCCACAACAGCACCGCTGTGTGAACTGATAAACAGCGTATCGAGATTAGGTCCGGGCAATCCGAGGTCCGTGCTACCGGCAGGATTACGATCGGACGTATAACCAGCGAACGCTTCCGTGCGGTCGCCATCATCTCCTGCTTCACGGAAATACATGGTGAATTTGTCGCCATCTTCCAGATTGTTGTTTTCAACATCCAACCAGACGTCATAGATGGTTTCATAATCCACAGTGGAACCGGTCCAGTCCAAAGAACCTTGGAATCCGTCGATGGCATACATGTCGATGCCGAAACCTTCCAGATCGCTGAACTGAACGAAAGGACCTACATCATTGTCGAAGTCGCCAATGAAGCGGATCGGCTTTTCACTCAAACCGACATTCGTCTGAATGGCAGGGGCGTCTCCCTCAACTGTGAAAACACGGAAGAACAAGGTTGCTTTATCCCCTTCCTTGATTGTCTTGGATCCCAGCAGAATGGCGCTCAATGCGGTTCCATTCACTGTCAAGGCATTGCCGGATGGTGAATCAGTATCCACCACAGCGGTTGTCCCTTCAGGGTTCTTCCAACGACCCTGCTGGTTGACGCTGGCGTCGACTTCAAGAGTTTCGAAGTTTTCAATCAAGCTCCAACCATCAGCGACACCTTCATAAACGGTCACCAAGGCATTGGCGGTGACACTTTGACCATCACGTGAAGCAGTGAGGGTGAAGTTGGAGGTACCTTCAACAGGAACCGAAACACTTCCCACACCAAACTCGGAGTTACCAGTCACATCACCCACACCGTGGCTGACATTCAATGTGGCATCAGCGGAGGCATCCCAGGTAAGGACCACGTTCCCGCCTTTACCAGCAGAGGTGTATTCAGCGGCGAAGCTGTTGATCACCAGTGGACGTTTGTTGCCGCCACCAGCGCTTGGCACGCCGTTGTCGATCACGTTTTGGATTTCGTCACCGCTTAATGCGCGGCTCCAGATCGCCACATCATCGATCAAACCAGTCACCCAGTGAGAAGCGGAAGCACGCAAAATACCACCGATGGACGTGTTGTTCACACGCCAGTCGCCTTCTTCTTTGGCTGCGATTTCAAGTTCATCGGCGTTGCCATCCACCCACATGGTGCGAGATCCGTCTGCTTCCTGTACCCATGCAATATGATGCCATTCATCGGCGATGAATGGTTGCTGAGAGGTATAAGCGTGGCCAAAGGTGCCCCATCCGCTCTGACGGATGTAAAGATCCACACTTCCATCAGCGCCACCGTTGTGCGTTCCGATGTTAAACAAAGGATTACTGTCCGAAGTATTACCTTCAGAGAAGACACGCAAATCGTTTTGGCCTTCTCCTGCAATATTCACCCACATGGAAATCGTGTGAGCCGCATGTTTGTTGGCGGGCAATTGATCGTCCGCTTCATGCACACGTGAAAGGAGCGTCTGACGTGCATTGTCGAATGAGAAGGCGTTTCCGTTTTTACCGGCAACCACATCAGCATCGGTCAGATTGGCGATATCCATGTCATAACCATTGACAATGTCAGGCGTCTTGGTCCCCTGGATTTCGTCCAATGGCCAGTGAGCCACCAAACCTTCGGCGCCGGGATCAGCTTCACCACCACCACCGACAAGATCACCTACTGCACTCGCTGCTACCTCGGCCACTTCATCGGCAGACAGGGCACGGCTCCAAATGGCCACATCATCGATCAAACCGGTCACCCAGTGAGAAGCGGAAGCACGCAGGATACCACCGATAGAGGTGTTATTAACGCGCCAGTCGCCTTCTTCTTTGGCGGTGATATCAAGTTCATCGGCATTTCCGTCAACATACATGGTACGGGATCCATCTGCTTCTTGAACCCATGCAATGTGATGCCATTCATCTGCAATAAAAGGCTGCTGTGTGGTGAAAGCATGGCCATAGGTGCCCCACCCACTTTGACGGATATAAAGGTCAACACTTCCATCAGCGCCACCGTTGTGCGTTCCGATATTGAACAGAGGGTTACTGTCGGTCGTGTTGCCTTCCGAGAAGACACGCAGATCGTTTTGGCCTTCACCTGCGACGTTCACCCACATGGAAATGGTGTGAGCGGCATGCTTGTTGGCCGGAAGATTGTCGTCTGCTTCATGCACACGAGACAGAAGAGTCTGGCGTTCGTTGGAAAAGGAAAAAGCATTTCCAAATTTTCCAGGAACGACATCATCCGCGGTCAAGTTGGCAGCTTCCATGTCGTAGAAACTGATCGAGTCCGGCGTTTTGGTTCCGTTCAATGCGTCCAACGGCCAGTAGGAAACAAGGCCATTGCTGATTTGTCCCTGCACCTGACCACTCGCGGCGAGGAGCAAGCCCCCCAACAAGCCGAGTCCGGCGCTGGTTCTTGGTTTATGTTTTTTAATCATACTTCAAGTGTGTTGTTTGGTTGTTAGCTATAACAGCTCTGGAATGAGGCAAGCTTATACAAAGAAATGCCAAATCGTCAATGTTGAAGCACCAAAACGTCACAAAACTGCCCTATCTTGCACAAATTCAGTAGGGTCCGCTGAATCCAAGAGCCACTCTGGACTGCGGTGGTCACGACACCGCTTTGGATACGCCTGGGTAAGGTTAAGGTTTACAGATGCCCACACCCTTCCATCCTCCCAGAGTAGCATCTGTGACGTGTCAGTCAGGATGATTGTATTTGAGCATGTTTTGGGATTTCGGACCGTATCCAGAGCGGTGTCGTGACCACCGCAGTCCAAAAAACGCAACCGAACACCACAATATATTGACTACATGCTAGATACAAAGGATCCAGCAACTAACGAAACGATACAACAAGCGGATCGTGATCACTGATTCCCCTGGTTGATTCACTGGAAACAGGCAATCCCTCGGGCCAATCACAGTTAATGTGCAGGAATGTCGCGCTGTGGAATCTGGCTTTGGCTTCTCCGAACATGAAGAGGTGATCCAATGTTTGCGCCTGTCCATCATACACATATGAATACGCATTCTCTGGCTTGCGCTTTAATATCCAATCGTAAGCAGAATGTGCGTCTGATTCGTACAAGGCTCCCAATTGGTCGGACACCCTTTGGCTGAATGGGTCATCAGGACGCGGAAAAACGTTCAAGTCCCCCCCAATAACCAATCCCACCCCAGGATTCGCCTCTACCCATGCCTTTCCAATCTCAGCCACTAAGGACGCCTGATCACGACGTAAAGCCACACGTTCATCGGGACGACTGGCAAAGTGTGCATTGACCACAACCACCTCCATGTCAACACGCTGCCCTTCTGCCTTAATCTGAAATCGAGCTATTTGGGGAAGCCGGGCATAAACGACCGCCCCATCTTGATCGGGTTTGGGGCGAATGGATTGAATGGCCAGAGGCGCTGCTTGTGACGCATCTCCATAAATTTGAGCTGCGGGGAAGGATTGCTTCACTATGTTTAACCAGGAACCTTTCAGTCCCAAGGGCTTCAGCTTCACTTTATCGGTGCGGAACAGGAATCCACAACTGATTCCCCTGGCATCGGCTCCTTTTCGATGTTGAGCGACACCATAGTGAGCCCCTCCCTGAGACCGGATCACGCGTGTCCATTCCTGAAGCACATCCGGTAATCCATCGGATCCGGGCTTGGGCAAGGCATCATCGGATGCTCCAAAACTCAAGATGTCTTGATCTTCAAACTCTTGCACCAGAATCAACTCAGGCTCTTTCATATCAACAACAACCTGTTGAGCCAAACCTGCCAGCCGATTCCGGTAAAGGGTCTCGTTTGCCGGCAAATAGTTGAATGGCGGTTGAATGGTTTTGTTGCCAGGGTCACTGGGGGCATCACAAGGATCTGATGGATCATCCTGATGGTCATAGAGGTTTTCCACATTAAAGGTGGCCACCTTAATCCCAGCTCCAGCCGAATCCCGCTCCAACACTTCAGGAATTATATTCTCCGCCGGATCCAACCCCCGCTCAAAATCAGGAGCTTGAATGGGCATGATTTTGTATTGTTGATAGGAGTAAATCACCCCACCTACGCAGGCCTGTGTCAAGCGATCACCCACGCGCAAAGCCGGTAGTAATGCGTCGGACCGTCCCGTCAATCCTTTGATTCCATGGCTTCCCAAGAGGATCCTAGATCCATTTTCGTTATCGAACAGCACATTCGGAACATCATCCAAAGGATGTGCATCACGAAAAACCCGGTTGTGGAATGGATTCGCCCTGAGGGCAACGGGATCAGTTGCTAGTATCACCCAGGCGTAGGATTCGATCCCCTCTCCAATCACTTTTCTCCCGGAAACCACCAAAGCTCCGGTGGGTAATGTCACTCGCATCCCTTCCAAACGTTCCATGTAGGAAAGCGTTTTTACCCGCTCGGGAAAGGGTTTCAGCTCGATGTCAGGCAATGCGGATGACAGGTTCAAACTTGTCTTGACCACTTGAATGAGACGAGGACGACTGAGTTCAGTCTGGCCATATCGATGTTGCAGTCGTCCTTCCAACACAACCCAATCCCCCACTCGGGGCAGATAATCGGCGTCCCGCCCTTCGCGTGGAAGATCCGGTTTGCCAGTGTAAACGAGGAGACCATCGGAGGTGCTGTCAATGCCATCCGAATGCTCCGGCAGATTTTGAATCAAGAACGCATGATTCGGGCGATCCGCTTGACTGCCCGGCCAGAGGAGTTTCTGGTGAATCACTCCCTGCACTCGAACTGTTTTGCCTTCGTGCCGTGGTCGAATATCAAAAGGAGCCCCGGCCACAGGACGACCGGAGCGTAATTGACCAATGGACACCACTTCCGAGGCGGATGCAGCACTGAAAGACAACACTAGCCAGGTTAACATCGCAATTAACCCGATGCAGCAATCACTACCATGTCGGAAACGTTCAATGCTCATGATTCATATTCCTGTTCAACCGGTTCATACAAAAAAACAGCCCGAAAGGCGGATTCACTCTACCTTTCGGGCTCACCGGGACGGTGACGAAAATGTTACCAATGTGCAACCGTTTTATTTGGACAAGGCCGCAATCACATTGGCGCTGTCCTGTGCGGCATTCACTTTGGTGTTCTTGTAAACCACTTTACCTTCCTTGTTGATCACGAAGGTCCATCGGCTGGCGGTTACACCACGCTCCAGGGAAACAGCTTTACCAAGGAATTCGCGCTCGATCGTCCCCCCATCGCGCAAGGGCACGCCAAAGGCTTTGGCGATGGCTCCGTTGTAGTCGGCCAACAGGTCAAAGTTCAGATCGTGGGTTTGTTGAAACACCTTCAATCCGGCGGGGGCATCCCCACTGACACCCACGACCACTGTATCCAGATCCTTCAATTTGGAAGCGTCATCACGAAAAGCGCAGGCCTGCTTGGTGCATCCACCGGTCATGGCTGCCGGATAAAAGTAAACCACCAGGTTTTTTTCTCCTTTCAATGAGGAGGTTTTCCATAGATGACCATCCTGATCGATGGCTGTGAATTCAGGAGCTTTGTCGCCCACATTCAAGTCGGCTGCTTCTTCGTGATGATCGGCCTGCAATCCGGAAACGGAAAGCAGGAGTCCAAACAATGCGCCCATCCAGGGCAGGTTTTTCTTATTCATAATGATGCGTTGAATTTGCTTTGGTCCAAACGAAATGCGTTTCTTTTGATCCATCTAAGCTCAGGCAATATGACAATGGTCACATCGCATGAAGTTACGAAAAAGATCAATGCAGGGATTTTAAGTAGATGTTGCGCCACCGAACCTCATAAGGTCCCGTGCCTTTTCGGATACCGTGCACCTGGAGTCCGATAAATCCTTCTTTGAAACTGTTTTCATCACCTTGAAGATTGGCCACGGGAATTCCATTGATCCAGGTTTTGATGTGATTGCCCACAGCCCGCACCCGGAACTTGTTCCACTCTCCCTTGTTGAAAGCAGCTCTCGCCTTCTCATCAGTTCGGTCGGTGCTCAACCACCCTGTTCCGAGCGCCTCCCCATAAACCCAACCGGCATTTCCGTTGGTGGCAATTTCCACTTGCGGCCCATGGACACGTCCGTTGTTAAATGTATCCAGGCTTCTTGATCGAATTTGAACACCGGAATTCAACTCATCGTCCACCTTGACCTCAAACAGGAGTTCAAAATCCCGATAATCACGCGTGGTGCAAAGGAAGGAATTCGGACTGCCTTCCGATGTGGTTCCCAAAATGACTCCGTCCTCAATTTGATACGTCGCTGTGCCGTTTTTCTGCGACCAACCGGTCAAGCTTCGACCATCGAACAAAGATGACCAACCCTTTTGCGCATGTGGAAAAATCTCGGTGAAAAATTGTTTCATGTGACGCCAGCTGCGGCTGTCCGCCCTGGCGTTGTAGGCGGCACCGGATTCCTTGTTGTCACCCGCCTCTTTCTTGGTGAAGGAATGAACCGCTCCCCCGTAACTAACCATCTGCCAATCAACCTTCCATTGGTTCATTTCGGCAACAAACGCTGCGATGTTTTCTTTGGACACAAACGGATCATCTGCGCCATGCAACACCAGAACCTTGCCTTTGATGTTCTGACCATCTTCGGGTTTGGGAGAGTCCAATCCGCCATGGAAGGAAACAACCCCCTGGACATCCGCGCCGCTGCGAGCAAGTTCGATCACACCGGTTCCTCCGAAACAGTATCCAATCGCTGCAATTTGATCAGGGTGGCAGCCGGGAAGTTTTTTAAGTTCGGCGAGTGCGTCATTCAATCGTTGACGAAACAGGGTGCGATCTCCTCGATAAATACCTGCCTGAACACCACATTCCTGAGGATTTTCAGGGCGCACTCCCTTGCCATAAACATCGGCAGCAAAACAGACATAGCCCAATTCATTGGCAATTTGTCGGGCTCGGTCCTTGGCGTAAGCCTGGAGTCCGGTCCAGTCATGGATCAAGAGAATGCCTGGACGATATTCGCCTTCATTCAGATCGGGAACAGCGACGAATCCCTCCATGTTCGCACCGGCGGATTCGTAGGTCGTGGAACGTGTTTGAGCGGCCTTCAAAGCAGTGTTCCCGCTCCATACAGCCAAAAGACAAATCAATAATGTATGCTGGATCAAACGATACGGATTCATGCCAGAATGCTGCCCTATCTCAGGTCGGGAATCCAGCAGGAAATAGCGGAATGGACATGGGGGTATTCTCGACGATCTGCTGATGTGCCCGTGTAAGGCAGTCGCTCATCTGGAATGTGTTAGCTTGATACCGCTTTGGATACATCAGGTCAGCGGTTTGCTATACTCCTCCCCACATGGTCCGTTCACCCCGAAACCCGAAACGTTGGGAGTAAACACTTGTTGCAGGGTTAAGCTCGATTCTGACGTATTCGGACCGTATCTAAAGCGGCGATGACTCGCCGCACTCCAAAAGCGCACCAACTTATGTCGTGCTTTGGAATAAATTGAGCCCCCCCTTGTAACAATCTATCATCGAGCGAATAAGGGTCTCGGCCGAGCCGAAAGATTTACCAGATACCGAAATCCATCCTGTAAACCTCGCAGATCTCGCGACTGCGGTGGCTGTCTAAAAAAATCAATGGTGCTCTTCATCGACCCGGCATCCCCAAAACGTAAAGGCGCCCAGGTAAGCAAAGAAAAAGGTCACAACCGGCCAGATCAAACGACCACCAGCTTCCTCAGACCGCGCCGTCAGGAAGACGGTGTAGCAGAAGATCGCGCTGATGATCATAACCAGAAATGTCGGTAACCAAAATTTTTTCATGGGCGAACCTTGTACAGTCCATTTGCCCCGGTTTCAAGCATCGATCCACATTAATTTTGATCCCATGCTGATCAGTGTGGACTCTGTTTTCTCAATTGATTGAGGTAAAGGTCCAGCTCCCGATGACCATAGACATAGTCAATGATCGGATTTTCCTCATCGTTCAGGTTTCTGTTTGCCTCGGGGAGATCTTCAATACGTCGGAATAACTCCGTCCATCGGCGGTTGACACTGGCTTTGTCCGATAAGCGAACGCTGCGTTCTTGATGTATGTCGATTGCATTCATAACCATGCCGCCACTTTAACCAGCACCCTGGGACATTTACTGTCCTAAGGTAACTTTATTTCATTTTTTCAATCCAGAACCTGATTCAGGGTATGGATTGCATCTGAAAACCCCAAATCCGCGCCCAACGCTCCTGATCCGATGGTCCCTGATAACACTGGAGGGTGATGTGCGGCTTTCCATGGACCGGTAAATTCGTTTCACCAGCCACAATCCATTTTTCGCTTCCCTTTTTCTTGTAGAACCCCTTGATGTGATCGCCTTCAACCTCAAATTTCACCGAGACCTCGAACGTGTCCAAAGGAATGATGGCGATGGTTTTGGTGCGATCGTTTTCTTCACGTCCCATGACAATGCCCAGTTGCCCATCCACCAACTCCTGCCCGATCTTCACCTGGTAACTGTCATTGTAATACCATACCAGATCGACCTGTTCATACTGCTCCGTGGGTTGATTGTAAAAAGTGGCCGAGATAGTCCATTTGTTATCGGAAGTGATCGGGACATCGCGCACCAGGATGTTTTTTGCATTGTTGGCGCCACCCCACATGTTGCCCGGTTCTACTTTAATTTCCAGAGCATCGCGGGTCATTCGCCAGGCCCCCGGATGCTCCCGGATCCAGGACCACCCGTCTTTTAATTTGTCCTGAAAGGGATCGACCACGCTGATCTGTTGGGTTTGTCCAGAAACAGACACCATGAAAAACAACAAAAAGGCGAAAGACAAACGAGAGGTCCGAAGTGCAAGCATCACATTCATTGGGCTAACATAAACCCGACCACGAAAAATCGAAACCCTGTCGGGTCACTTTTTTGCCTTTTTGCTTAGTTCCTTCATTTCATTGCAAACCAAGGCCTCAACTGGCATAACTCCGTGCATGTATTACCGCCGATTTGGCAAAACCGAATTGCAAATGCCCGTGTTCACCTGCGGAGGCATGCGTTATCAGCATCAATGGCAGGATACCGCCCCTGAGGACATCCCAAAGAAAAACCAGGAAAACCTCGAAGCCACCATCCATCGTGCGCTCGAACTGGGGATCAATCACATTGAAACCGCCCGCGGTTACGGGACTTCGGAAATGCAACTGGGTTGGATACTGCCCAAGTTGAAGCGAGACGACATGATGGTCCAGACGAAGGTTGCCCCGTTTGCCACCCAAAAGGAATTCTATGAGACATTTGAAACGTCGATGAATTATCTGGGACTGGACCATGTGGAACTCCTGTCCATCCACGGCATCAACAACCGACAATTGCTCGATTGGACGATACAGAAAAACGGTTGCCTGGAAGCGGCTTACGAACTCAAGAAACAAGGTCGCGCCAAGCATATCGGGTTCTCCACCCACGCAACACCGGACATCATTCTGGACGCGATCAAGACCGATGCCTTTGAATACGTCAACCTGCATTGGTATTTTGTCAACGACCTGAACTGGCCGGCTGTGGAGGCTGCCACCGAGCGGGACATGGGCGTGTTCATCATCAGCCCCAATGACAAGGGAGGCATGCTCTATGATCCGCCGGCAAAATTGGTCGGACTCTGTGATCCCCTTTCCCCCATGGCGTTTAACAACCTGTATTGCCTGTCGCGCCCGGAAGTCCACACCCTGAGTGTCGGAGCAGCCCGGCCAAGTGATTTTGACGAGCATATTCAATCACTCGAACACTACGACAAGGCCGGAGAAACAATGGCTCCCATCGAAAAAGCGCTGCGGATGGAAATGAACCGTGTGCTGGGAGAAGATTGGTGCAAAACCTGGCCACAAGGTTTGCCCGAATATGTGGACATGCCCGGCGAAGTCAACTTGGTGGAAATCCTGCGTCTTTGGACCTATGCCAAGTCATTGGACATCGTCGGTTGGGGTAAAATGCGTTACAACCTGTTGGGCAACGCCGAGCATTGGTTCCCAGGTCAAAATGTGTCCCACCTGCCAAAACAGGCATCCGAGTGGGCCCATCTGTTGGAAAACAGCCCCTTCAAGGACCGTATCCCGGACATCCTGGAAGAAGCACATAAAATGATGTACGAGAAGCCGGTGAAACGCTTGAGTCAGTCTGATTGAGTCAGCCTTTTTCCCCACATCCACATCGCTGTCGCTCGTGAACGGACCGGGACGGTCCGATTTACCTTGAAGCACACTCCGGGTAGAACGTGTCGTCCCGGCGCGTAACCTTTGGTCTCCCATAAACTCAAGCAACAACCGTTTCGGGAAGCCTTGGGTTTTCGATCACCTCACATCCACATCGCTGTCGCTCGTGGGCGGACCGGGACGGTCCGGTCTACCTATTCTGTGCGTACGCGCAAAAACGCCACGGCCAAAACCGTGGCGTTGTGATGAAATCCCTTCGGGACCAGCAGTTCCCTACTTCATCAGAAGCATTTGGCGAGCCTGTTTGATCGTGCGGCTCAGTCGACGCTGAAATGGCGCAGGAAGACCGGTGTATTTGCGGGGCAGGATTTTGCCCTGTTCGGTCACATATCGACGCAGCAGGTCAACGTTGCTCGGGACCAGTTGATCGATGGTAAAGTCGACAACGGGCTTCGGACGAGGTGTGCGTGCAGGGTAACGTCCGGGTTCGTTGCGGCGTTTGTCCTTGTTATTCTTACGTGGCATAATGTTTAAATTGAATAGTTTTCAGCTGCAATCCTACTTGATTTCCCGGTGAAGGGTGTGGCGGCGGAGGAAGGGATTGTATTTCTTTTTCTCCACTTTTTCAGTCTGCAGTTTCTTGTTACGTGTGGTCATGTATCTGGAGGGCGGTTTGCCTTCCTTACGGGCTTCAGTACATTCAATGGTGACTATTTCGCGTGGCATGGTGTTTAATCCTTATCTCTACTATTAGATTTGTTGTCAGAGGAATCGCTGTCATCCGAGGACGATTCCAAAACGGCCGTGGCTCCGGTAGAGTCCACTGAACCGAGTGTTCCGAGACGACGCTGTCGGGCGATTCCGTCTTTTTCCATTTGCATCTGGGCTTCGACAGTGAACCGAGCCCAGGGAATCGCTTCCAGTCGTGCCTTGGGAATGGGTTTCCCGGTCAATTCGCAAACGCCGTATGTTTCTTTCTCGATACGTCGCAAAGCTTCCTCAATTTCGTACACGGCGTCCTGATCGGACGACAAAAGGCTGAGGGCAAAGTCTCTGTCAAAATTATCCGTCCCCGAGTCAGCCATGTGCAAGCTGTAGCTTTGCATCTCTTCGGCGGATTCCTTGGCCAATCCATCCATCTGCATCATCAGACGCTCATGGAGTTCCAACAGCGTCTTGTAATACTTGGACCATTGGGGTTTGACCTTGGTGGTGTTCCAGGTCTTTGCCTTGGATTTCTTGTCGCCCTTTGGCTCGTCGCTTTGAATGGGAATCCCAAGGATGGCAGCAGTCGTCGCTGCAGCCACCTTACTGGATGACGCCTTTTTACGGGTCGCTTTCTTGGCTGTTTTTTTCTTAGTAGTCACAGGGCTAGTCGATGTTATCCAACCTTTTCCAACGATCCTTGTGCTTCGTCTCCGAAGACACGGGTTCGAATGGAGCGGTGGAATCTAACAAAGCGTTTTAGAATTACCACCTTTTTTTAGGGCATCCGGTATCTTTTTATGCTCCGCCGCGGGAAGGCATCCTACATATTCCTCAACGGTCGCATGGACCCCCGGCTTCCTGATCAAATGATCACTTCTTCTTGCGCTGACGCATGTCCTTTTCTTTGACAAGCATGGCAGCTTTACCAATACGATCGCGCAAGTAATTGAGCCTGGCTCGACGCACCGCGCCGTAACGATCCACCACGACTTTGTCAACGCGCGGAGAGTGCACGGGGAAGACACGTTCCACACCTTCTCCGTAGCTGATACGACGGACGGTGAAGGACTCGTTCACGCCTGATCCGCTCCGGCCGATGACGATACCGGCGAAAACCTGAATACGCTCCTTGTCGCCTTCCACCACTTTTACGTGGACCTTGACAGTATCACCCACGGAAAACTCCAGAGGCTCCTTGCGAAGACTGCTCGCTTCAACTTTTTTTAACAGTTCCTGATTCATACAACAGTGTGTTTTTTTGTTACGGAGACTTTTATCCCCGCTCTATGTCAAATCTTTCGCCAAATCCGGTCGAAGCTTTTTGGTTCGCTCCACCGCTTTCTCATGACGCCACTTGGCGATGGCGGCATGGTTTCCCGACATCAACACGTCAGGCACGTCCATCCCTCTGAACGAGTAAGGACGCGTATAGTGAGGGTATTCCAGCATGCCATGGCTGAATGACTCCTCACCGGCACTCTCGGCATCCCCTAACACCCCGGGCACCAATCGACAGATGCAGTCGACGATAACCATGGCTGGCAGGGCTCCGTTGGTGAGCACATAATCCCCAATGGAAAAGACCTCATCAACAAGCGCCTCCCGTATCCGTTCGTCAAATCCCTCGTAACTCCCGCACAACAAGACCAAGTGCGGACACTCCGCCAACCCAAAGGCATCGGCCTGCTTGAACGGCTTTCCGGAAGGTGACATCATCAGCACCTTGGTTTCCGGTTGGCGCAGGCTTTCGACTGCATCAAACACGGGTTCCGGTTTTAACACCATACCGGGGCCTCCCCCGAATGGGCGATCGTCCACCGTACGATGTCGATCTTTTGTAAATTCTCTCAGACAGTGGATTTTCAGATCCACGAGCCCCTTGTCCTGCGCCCGCTTCAGAATGCTCTCATTCAGCGGCCCCACAAACATTTCGGGAAACAGCGTGATGATGTCTACCCTCATCGTTTCAGCAGCTCACCGATGAACCATTCCCGGGCATGAAGGGGAATGCCCCCAGGCACCCGGCATCAGGCTTCCAACTCGGAAACCTCTATGACGCAGCGTGTATTGGCTTTGGCACTCCCGGCCTGCATGAGACCACGGATAGCATTGATGGTATTACCCTGCTTGCCAATAACCTTTCCCATGTCATCGGAATGAAGCCTTACCTTATACACGGTAAGCCCTTCTTTTTCCTCAGTTTCTATCTGCATTGCTTCCGGATTCTCAACCAATCCGTTCAATACAAATTGTACGTATTTCAACATAATATCTTGATGGAAAACCAATGGCCTCCACCTTAAGCCGTGGGAGCGGCCTCGGTGGTTTCAGCCTCCTTGGCTGCCTTGCGGGTCTTACGGATAAAACTGGCAACGGTGTCAGAGGGCTGAGCCCCACAGGCCAACCAGTGGTCCACGCGATCCATCTTTAAATTAAATTTCTGTCCGGCACGTGACGGATGATATGTCCCCAGTTCCTCGATGCATTTTCCATCTCTGGGACTACGGCTGTCCGCCGCAACAACGCGGTAAACCGGATGATTTCTTGCGCCCATGCGCTTTAATCGAATCTTTACCATATAAGTAACAACTCTGTTCATTTTCGCCTCGCAAAGGCGAACGGGTCTTGTTTAATTTTGTCCTCCGCAAAAGAGGAACGAAGAAATTAGGCATGCCACCTTGGATTGGCAAGCTCTCTTTTTAAAAAAAACTTGCAGCTTAAGATTGACATTTACGACCAAGCATACCTAATTAAGAAAGGTAATTTACTTATGATTGACTCAACACCCGAGAAAAAGCTTTCACATAACGAGGTCCTGAAACAAAACGACCCCATCCTCGCGGGCAATTTGGCGGAAACGCTGAATGATCCCGAAGCGGATCGTTTTTCCAATGATGACGGACAATTCCTCAAATTTCACGGCATTTACCAGCAAGACGATCGCGACCTGCGGAAAACCGGCAAAAAATACATGTTCATGATCCGGGGCCGTATCCCAAGTGGTATCATGAAGGCCGACCAATACAAGGTTTACGACGATCTGGCCACGAAATATGGCAACAACACCCTGCGCCTGACTTCACGCCAGAGCATTCAGTTTCACGGAGTGGTGAAATCCGGACTGGGACCCTTGATGAAAAACATCAATGACGCTTTAATGACCACCCTGGCGGCCTGCGGTGACGTCAGTCGCAATGTCATGGCGCCCCCCACTCCGGCCACAGAGCCTTGGATGCATCAGGTCCACGAAGACTCGGAGTTGTTGTCCAATGCCCTGCTTCCAACCACTCCGTCCTACCACGCTATCTGGGTGGAAGGCGTACAGTTGAACGTTCAGGATCATCAAAGCCATCATGATCCGCTTTATGGCAAAACTTATTTGCCACGCAAATTCAAAACCGCTTTCGCCGTTCCGCCTCTGAACGATGTGGACCTGTTCACCAACTGCCTTGGCTTTGTCGCCATTGCCGAAGGAAACCAGGTGACGGGTTACAACTTGACCGTCGGCGGAGGATTGGGAATGAGTCAGAATAATCCAAACACGTTCCCGCGCAAAGCAGATGTCATTGGATATCTCACCCGAGACCAAATAGAAGAGGTCGCCAAAGGTGTCCTAACCATCCATCGTGACTTCGGAGATCGCACCGACCGCAAACATGCGCGCCTGAAATATGTTTTGGAAGAAAAGGGCGTGGCATGGTTCCGCAAGGAATTGGAATCGAGAACTGGCTTCAAACTTGAAGATGCCAAACCATTCGAGTTCTCTCGGCAAGGAGACCGCTTCGGATGGCATGAGCAAGCGGACGGCAACCACTTCCTTGGGCTCTTTGTCGAAACCGGGCGCATCAAAGATACCGAGTCGATTCAATTGAAAACAGCGGTCCGCAAGGTTGTAGACACCTATGGGGTGGAAGTCCGGTTGACTCCGTCCCAAAATGTGTTGCTGGTCAACATTCCTGCCGAAGCAGTGGACGGAATCAACCAGATCATGAAAGATCATGGCGTTCCGACCACACACGAGAAATCACCCGTCCGTAGCGCCACCATGGCCTGCCCCGCCCTGCCAACCTGTGGCTTGGCTCTGGCGGAGTCAGAACGTTATCTGCCCGGATTGATTGATCGCATTGAAAATCAACTGGGAGAAGCCGGCATTCCTCAGGAAGAAATCATCATTCGCATGACAGGCTGCCCGAATGGATGCGCACGCCCTTACATGGCTGAACTCGGATTTGTGGGACGTGCTCCGGGTAAATACAATGTTTACGTAGGCGGAAACGAAGCAGGCACCCGCTTGAACAAAGTTTATCTGCAAAGTGTCAAGGACGCAGACATGGACGAAACCCTCGGCAGCATACTCAAGCGATTCCAGCAAGAACGGAATGCCGACGAACGTTTTGGCGACTGGAGCGCCCGAGTGCTCTGGCCTGAATTGGAAAGCGCCGGGAAGGAATAAATCGGATGGACGGCACTAGTAGCCACCAAAATCCGTTATCACCCTATGTCAAACAACACGACAACATCCCCCGATAAAGCATCCGGCTCTCCCAGGACCGGAGAGTTGCACGGGTTGAATCTGGCAGAAGAAAACGCCATACTGGAGACATTGAGCGCCGAAGAACGCGTTGCCTGGGCGGCGAAGCATTTTGGAGAGGACCTGGTATTGTCCTCCAGCTTTGGGGCACAAGCTGCGGTATGCCTGCACATGGCCACAAGCCAATCTCCAGACATACGCGTCATCCTGGTCGATACCGGTTATCTTTTTCCAGAAACCTACAAGTTTATCGATGAAATGACCGAACGCCTCAAGCTGAACCTCAAGGTGTTTCGCGCAGAGATGAGTCCGGCCTGGCAGGAAGCTCGTTATGGTAAGTTGTGGGAAAAGGGGCTGGACGGCATCAATGCCTACAATGTCATGAACAAGGTGGAACCCATGCGACGGGCGTTGAAGGAACTTCAACCCAAAGCATGGCTGGCTGGATTACGTCGAGAGCAAAGCTCGAGCCGTAAGAAGCTGAATGTTTTGGCCGTGGACGATGTTTATCTGAAGATCCATCCCATCGTTGATTGGTCCAGCAAGGATGTTTATGATTATCTCGTCAAATACGACTTGCCCTATCATCCGCTCTGGCATGAGGGATACCTGAGCATCGGCGACACGCACACCACCAAACGGGTGGATGCTGGCATGACCGAAGAAGAAGCCCGGTTTTTCGGCCTAAAAAGAGAGTGCGGTTTGCACGAGAGTGCCTCCAGCGATTTCAGCATCTGAACAAGCTGCTTTCGATCTGAATTCCGTGGCCCCGACAGCCTACACATTCAACGAACTTAATGGAAAACATTCATCCCATATTTGATCAAACCTTGGACCGATCCAGCAAAGAACAATTGCTGAATCAAAAAGGCTGCGTGTTGTGGCTGTACGGATTGTCCGGTGCGGGCAAAAGCACCTTGGCAACGGCTTTGGAGAAACAATTGCATTCCGAAGGCATCATGACTCAGCTTCTGGATGGCGATAACATCCGAACAGGGCTCAACAAAAATTTGGGATTCTCGGATGAAGACCGACTCGAAAACATCCGACGCATTGCCGAAGTGGCCAAACTGTTTGCCCGGGCGGGCATCGTCACGATCGCGTCCTTCATCACGCCGAAACGATCATTAAGAACCATGGCCCGCGAGATCATCGGTGAAGAAGATTATCAAGATATCTTCGTCACCTGCTCCTTTGAAACCTGTGAAAAGCGGGATGTCAAAGGTCTCTATGCCAAAGCCAAGGCCGGAGCCATCAAACATTTCACTGGAAAAGATTCTTCCTTTGAACCACCGGACGATGCACACCCGGCGACTCTGGTATTGGACACTGACAAACAAAGTGAGGAAGCATGCCTGAAGGAACTGAAGGCATTTACCATGCCACGCATTAAACCAAAACTAACAACTAACAACTAACAACTAATAGCTAACAGCTAAAACCCCTTAATTTCAAATCACGTCAAAACATACTCACACCCACATGCATCAAAGCTACCGACTCACTCACTTGAAATCTCTGGAGGCCGAAGCCATTTTCATCATGCGCGAAGTGGCCGCTCAGTTTGAAAAACCCGTGCTCCTTTTCTCGGGAGGGAAGGATTCCATCGTGATGCTTCGCCTGGCACAAAAGGCGTTTCATCCAGCCAAACTCCCCTTCCCACTCATGCACATCGACACGGGACATAACTTTCCCGAGACCCTGGAATTCAGGGATCGCCTGGTGGCGGAACTGGGAGCCAATCTCATCGTCCGTACCGTTCAGGAATCCATCGACAAGGGACGTGCCACCGAAGAAAAAGGTCCCAACGCCAGCCGCAACTCACTACAAACCGTCACCCTGCTCGATGCGCTGGAAGAATTTCAATTCTCGGCCGCCCTGGGAGGAGCACGCCGAGATGAGGAAAAAGCGCGCGCAAAAGAACGTTTCTTTTCACATCGAAATGAGTTTGGTCAATGGGATCCCAAAAACCAACGCCCTGAACTCTGGAATCTCTTCAACGGCAAAAAACACATCGGCGAACACTTCCGTGTCTTCCCGTTGAGCAACTGGACCGAAATGGACGTCTGGCAATACATCAAGCTGGAAGAGTTGGCTCTACCATCCATTTACTTCAGTCACGAACGCGAAGTCGTACACCGCAACGGCCTCTACCTTGCAAACTCGGAGTTTCTGACGTTGGGCACCGATGAAGTGGTCGAAAAAATGATCGTGCGCTGCCGCACTGTGGGAGACATGACCTGCACGGGTGTCGTCGCATCTCCCGCCCGCAACGTGGATGATATCATCGCCGAAGTCGCCGCCGCCCGCGTCACCGAACGTGGAGGCCGCGTCGATGACAAACGATCGGAAACCGCCATGGAAGACCGCAAAAAAGACGGATATTTCTAGGCCGACCGCAGCACAATTTGAACCTATACATTTCGAAACAAACATGACTACTGAAAAAGGTTATCTGGACATGGACCTCCTGCGCTTCACCACAGCCGGAAGCGTGGACGACGGCAAAAGCACATTGATCGGCCGACTGCTCTACGACAGCAAATCCATTTTTGAAGACCAATTGGAAGCGGTGGAGGAATCCAGCAAGAAACGGGGAGATGAAATCGTGAACCTGGCCCTGCTGACCGATGGTCTGCGCGCGGAACGCGAACAAGGCATCACCATCGATGTGGCTTACCGATACTTTGCCACCCCAAAACGCAAGTTCATCATCGCCGACACCCCCGGTCACATCCAATATACACGCAACATGGTCACCGGCGCTTCCACCGCCAGCCTGGCCATCATTCTGGTGGATGCACGCAAAGGCGTCATCGAGCAAACTTGCCGCCATTCATTCATCGCGTCGCTGTTGCAAATCCAACACGTCATCGTCGCGGTGAACAAAATGGATCTAGTGGACTACAAAGAAGAAGTCTTTCGCTCCATTGTGAAGGATTATGAAAACTTTTCATCCCGCCTGGACATCCCACACATCGACTTCATCCCCATCAGCGCACTGCACGGAGACAACGTCGTGGACAAATCCACCGCGATGCCCTGGTATCAGGGAGGCACGCTTCTCTACACCTTGGAAAACGTTTTCATCGGAAACGAATTCAACCACGTCGATGCACGCTTCCCCGTCCAGTGGGTCATCCGCCCCCAAAGCAAGGAACACCACGATTTCAGAGGTTTCTCCGGACGCGTGGCCGGTGGTGTGTTTAAGAAGGGCGATGATATCACCGTTCAACCATCCGGATTCCGATCAAAGATCAAAGCCATTCACACCTTTGAAGGGGAAGTGGACGAAGCCTTTGCCCCGATGTCGGTGACCATCACCCTGGAAGATGAGATTGACATCAGCCGGGGGGACATGATCGTCAAACAAAACAATCCTCCGAGAGTGGAACAGGATATTGACGCCATGATCTGCTGGTTCTCTGAAAGCGCCAAATTGCAGTTGGGCAAAAAATACAGCATCCGCCACACGACCCGTGATGCAAAATGCATTCTTAAAGAGGTCAAATACAAGGTCAACGTGAACACGCTTCACAAAGTCGAAGACGACCTGGAAGTGGGCCTCAACGATATTGCGCGCATTTCCATGCGCACATCAGCGCCCTTGCTCCACGATCCCTACAAACGCAATCGTCAAACCGGCAGCTTTGTCCTCATCGACGATGCCACCAATGCAACCGTGGCAGCTGGAATGATCGTCTGATTCTCAAGACAGGAAAAACAACTTGATTCGGCGGACGCGTTAAAAGCGTCCGCCGTTTTTCTTTGCGGTGGGGTTCAGTTTATGAATATGGGAGGGTCGGGTTCCACCCCGAACCCATTCTTGGTCCTCAAAACCTTTCCCAAGCAAATAGCGTGGAACGTGGGAAGTCATGGGCGTTCATCAATCTGTGGCGTTTCCATTGCAGCTAGATAAGTGCTCGAATGCCATCAGGATTGAAGTGGGCGTCCCGACTCGTTGGGAGAGCTTGCCCCTCCATCTTTTTCAACGAAGGAATCCCGCATTCGCTCTTGCGGACTCTCAACTGAACCGTTTCAGCTTAATGGGTCACGATCCGGAAAAAGCGAGTCGCACCGGTCGTGTCCAGCTCGACCTGATGGGACTCGGCACGATCACTTGGTTCCCATCGAAACAAGGGTTTCCACTCCGAGTCATCCAGTGATGATTTGCTCATCAAGGTCGAGGCCACGCCTGCCTGCACTTCATACTGAAAGCGAACAATGCTACCCGCCGCCCACTGAATCGCTGCCGGGATGGTTGGTTCAACCACAACGCTTCCCGCGCTTCCACCCCCCGAAGAACTCGCACGCCAGGCCGATGCATCCGCTCGATCAAATCGTACCCGCTCAAGGGAACTCCCCTCTCCGTTCGCCGCGTCCGGCCATGCTTCTTCGTCATCAAATTGAACCTGATCCAGCATGCGCCCGGCAGAATCCG